>VFQS010000039.1_pt1 | contig 197479 bp, 211 predicted proteins | sample 3512361 | NCBI WGS metagenome assembly VFQS01 (sample SAMN10412375, study PRJNA504923) | tailings metagenome | isolation source: Relicate 1 Philex TSF3 active mining | place: Philippines | reverse complement strand
GGACCAAAACACAACGGGCAAATGTAGTAACCAATCCTAATTTAGCTGTTACTGTAGGACAAAATATTAAATCTGAAAGAGAAATGCGTTTGCATAATTTGAGAGAAAAATTAAAAATGAAGCAATTAGAAAATAATTCAAATAAGGTTGAACAAAAAAATCTTATTCAACAGCCTACAATTGAACAACCTTTAGTAGCATCTATACCAAATAATAATAATAATAATAATAATAATAATAATAATAATAATAATACATCTTTAGCAAATTCAAATGAAGAGATTATTGGAACAAAAAAAATAACTAAAAAAACAATTAAAAGAAAGTATACATTAGGAAAATCAGACGCAAAAAAAACAGTTTCAGTTTTAGTAAAAGATCGCGGAACTAGAAAGCAAGTATTGGCAGCACAAAAAGACTTAAAAAAGAAATCTATAAATGATATTAAGGTTTATTTAAGAGATCATAATTTAATTAAGGTTGGTAGTAATGCTCCAAATGATGTATTAAGAAAAATATATGAATCAGCAATGTTAGCAGGAGAGATTACCAATAGCAACTCTGAAACTTTACTGCATAATTTATCAAAAGAAGATAAGGAATTTTAATGGAATAATTATTATCTATGCGTATTTTAGCATGGAAAATATTGAAAAAATTAAAGATAAATTAAGCGACTATGACTATAAGTTTTTAACAAATTTACAACGTTATATAGATACAGAACTTATATTTTTTGGCAGCATTCAAAGATGTGATTTTTTTATGGGTAAAAGCGACATAGATATTGCAATAATAACAGATAATGTGGAGAGTGTAAAAAAGAAACTTCAAAATTATTTGAATATAGGGAAAAGTAAAATTAAAAAATCAATGCAAAGAATTCCAAACACTCAAAATGTTATTTATGGTTATAAAATTAATTATGATGACGAAGAAAATCATTTATATTTAGAAATAATAATTTATGATGAACAGTATAGAAATATTATAATGAATAATATTGAGCGAACTACAAATTTACCCTTTTATATAACAGCAATTTATTTTATATTAAAAATTTTAACGTATTATTTTCCAGTATTATCATGTGATTTTTTAAAATATTGCAAAAATATTGTTTTAAATACATATTTAAAAGGCTCATTAAGCAAAAATTTAATTACGTTAAAAATTTAGGAATAACACAAAATGAAACGAATATAATTGTGATTTTTTTTAAGTTAAAATTAGTATATTTACATTATTTTATAAATAATTTAAATATTTATTTTAGGGTTTTTTTCAGAATTATTTTATTTTTAAAAAAAAATTATATTAGTATAAGTTATAATGACGTCCGTTAATCTAACTTGTACGCCAGCTAGCGGTAAGCTTAATTTTTCTTGGAGTTTTCTTCCAAGTGATCCTGCCTACACAGATATTGCAGATATTACTTTAACAGTTACTGATAAGAAAGTATCAGCAGAAAATGATTCTCTAATTTTCACAAATTACACTATTAGTCCATATGTAATTAATCCAATTACTGAAGTTAAAACCCTTAATAAATCATATGTATTAAGTGGTATTCCTTTAGGAACAGAAATAAATGCTATACTTACTATTACTAAAACTAACCAGTCTTCATTTACATCTAATTCAATTACAAAAAGATTTATGCAAGAACCTGTTGCTCCTGTAATGGAAATAACAACTACTGATAATAAAATATCTCATAAAATATCAAATATATCACATTTGCATCCCACTGATGGTTTTTCAAAACTAACACATATACAAATTTTATACAGTAAAGGTGAAGATAATGGAATTACATCAAGCATATTAGCAATTGGTCCTTCTTCTGAATATTTATTAAAAAGAGATTTATTAGGTCTTGATAACAATACCGAATATGAATTAACATTTAGAGTTAAAAACGAAATTGGATGGAGTCAAAATTCACAAACATATATTGCTGTTCCAAGCAACAAACCAAACCCAATTTCTTATCTTTTTGCAAATTCAGGAATAGACAATGCTAATAAAGGCAGAGATCCTAGCACAAATTTTGTTTCATCAACAAATGTTGATCTTCAATTCCCAAGACCTGATGATTATGATGAACTTATTCTTCAAAAATTAGCTATTACATCTTTTACAATTCAAAGATATATATTAGATGCTTCTGGAATTAAAATTCAATCTTCACTTTTCAGCAAGGTAATTCATGTTGATCCATCTTTAAATTCTGTTCCTAATGATTCTTTATGGGTTCTTGATCCTTCAAGACAAGTTATTAAATATAGTGATGTTGATGTTCCTGTTGGATTTAATTATATGTATGGTGTTTTAGCTACAAACAAATTTGGCTCTAGTGAAGCTGCTGAATGCCTTGTAAGACATGCTGATTTACCATCTGCTCCTACTATTAACAAAATTGAACCCAGTAATAATGCAGTTACAGTTAATCTTTCCAAGCCATTATTATTAAATGGTTTTGCTGATGTAAGTAATACTTTATATACATATAGCATTGCAGTTAATGAAGTTTCTGGTAATACACTAGTTTATAGAGGATATAAAAATAGCACTGTTGATGGTTCTGGAAATATGACTATTTCTACATTTACTGGAGGCGCTTTACAAAATGGAAAACAATACGAATTCAATGCTAGAATTATTGTTGATATTTCTCAAAATACTATTTCAGGATCTACTGTTTCTCAAGATAGTGTTAAGAATACTTATTATAGTGTTCGTAGTGCTGGTGTAAGATCTAGACCATTTACACTTCCTTCTAAACCAACTGGTCTTGTTTGCTCTCCTCTTGATAATTCTTTAAACTTTTTAGATCCTTCTTCTCAACCTTTAGACAATAAAGTTTGGGTTAGATGGAATACTGTTTCAGCTTCTAATAATGGTGGTATTGATGGTGATGGAGTAATTAAATACAAGATTTATGTAAACGGTATTGAAGATTATACTAATATTGCTCAATTAAATAATTCTCAATCAAATTTCTTAATTAGTGGTAATGGAAACGGATCTCAAATGCAAGTAGAAGTTTACAGTTATGTTTACAATAGTGAATTACAAAAGGAAATTCTCAGTGTTGCTTCTGATGCTGTAATGATTACACCATTTAAACTACCAGCATCAATTTCTAATCTAGTTCTTGATGCAAGTGGTGCAAACACCCTTAGATTTAGTTTTACTGGATTAAATGCTATCCAAGCAGGTGGTTTACCAGTTCAATACGAACGTGTTTTAACTAATTTATCTAATAACTCAGTAGTGTCATCTATAACAGATACTACAACTAATGGCACATATGGAAGTCTTACAAGTGGAATTATGTATAAATTAACAGTTACTCCTACCGTTTCTTCAAAGGTATCAAGTGACCTAACAGCACCAACTCGTTCTTTTTTCGGACAATCTGTATCTGATTCTGAAGTATCTTATTTTACACCAGCTGCTGTGTCTGATCTTACTAAATTGCCAAGTGATAAAGCAATTAGAGTTGACTGGAACAAGCCTGCTGGAACAACTACTGATGCATCTAATAATATTTACTCTAATGGAGTTAAAATAACTGGATATAGAGTTCAAATTTCTAACAGTGCTAGTGGACCTTGGACTACTCTTGGAACTACTGAGCCAACAGTTGAATACTTTATTGCATCTAATTTAACTAATGGAACTACTTACTTTATAAGAGTATATGTTGTTGGAGTTGCTGGTTTAAATAACGTAGAAGGAACTGAATCAGTTGTTTCAAGTATTCCTCAACTAGGACCTAATCCTGTTAGTGGTCTTGTTGCTGAGCCATCAAATGCAAGCATTAAATTTACATGGAACGCTCAAGGTGATAACACTCCTGGTGTTGATGGTTTTTCCGTTTACAAAAATGGTGAACTAGTTAGTTCAACCTATTTTAATTCTACTACTGTTGTTAGAACCGGTCAAAAATGGTCTTGGACTGATAGCAATCAATTAGTTAATGGAACTATCTATAACTATGTATTTTATGCTATTAGACAAGTTGTTTCTGGAGATCCACTTTCTTCATTAATTTCACCTCAAACATCTATTGATGCTGCTCCTTATACTGGAGCCTCTGAACCTAGAACTGTTTCATATACAACAACTAGCAATACTGCAACAGTTAAATGGTCTCAACCATTAGTATTAGGTGGTGCAGGTGTTGGTCAAAATAGCAGCTTAATTTACACATTAAGTTTATTTGATTTCTCTGGAAATGGAACACCTTCAAACTCAGCTTCTGATTATGTTAAACTTATTGAACCTGTTAAAGAAACATCCAATTTAACTGAAACAGTTTCTGGTCTTGTAACTAATAAAACTTACAGAATTGTTCTTGGAAGTTATTACACTGATGCTAACAATAACAAGGTTAATGGTGCTACTGTTCAACTTTTCCCTGTTAAACCTAACAATCCTCCTTTAAATGTTAGTGATCTTATTGCAGAAGCAGGTGATGATCAAGTAACTCTTAAATGGACCTTACCAACAGATGCTTCTGATGCTTTAGCTTACTCAAGAGATTCTATTAAGATTTACAGATCAATTTTAACAGCTGGAGGAGTTGTTGGAGCTAGAGTATTATATGCTGATCTTCCTACAACTGCTACACAATTTGTTGATAAATCTGGTGTCTTATTGAGTGGAACATTTAGAGCTACAGGTTCCATGAACGGAAATGCCAGATTATATTCTGGTTTAACAGACTCATCAAATCTTCCTGCAGCAACTATACTAAATGGTAATCAATATACTTATGAAGTTGTTCTTAATGTTTCTACATTAGATGTTGAACAACCAGCAGCTGTTGTTGCTGCAAATATTATACCATCTGGCAAAGTTCTTGTTAGAACTGCTTTAGCACAAGATTCAACTGATAAGAAAACATTTTCTATTACACTTAATAAAAATGGATCTGACTTGCGCGACTTCTTAGTTGTTGGTTTACTTGGTGATGGAAGTGGTAATTTACCATTACCTGTTTATAAAGGTGAATTTATTCAACCCAGTTATTTTGGAACTGTTAATAGTAATGGATCTACACCAGCTACTGCAGATACATTTGCCGCCAATCAATTTTTCAACTGGGTATTTACTCTTGACAATGTTCCTAAAGATATACTACTTGTTGTTGAAAATGGCAATGGTTTTACACTTAGATCTTGGCCCACAAATGGTAGTCTTTCAGGACTTTCTGCCTAAACACATATAAGGTAAATTAAATAATACATAATATTCAAATAATTATATATTATTTATTAAATTTTGAAAAATTTACTTCTTTAATTTGAAAACCAGTAGGTTGTGAAGATAAAATATTATTACATCCATTTTTTTTTTCTGTTTCAAATTGTTTTTTTTCTGTTTCAAATTGTTTTTTTTCTTCTTCAAATTGTTTTTTTTCTTCTTCAAATTGTTTTTTTTCTGTTTCAAATTGTTTTTTTTCTTCTTGATGCGCTAAAATACTTTTTGTTAATACTTCTTTTTCAACAACTAATCTAGCTATTTCAGCATTAATAGAATTAATTTGAGCCTGTAATGCACTTGGAGCATTTTTATTAGCAGCAAAGTCTCTTGTAAAGTTTTGCATTTTAAACTATATTTATAAAATTATATTTCAAATATAACTTAAAACTTTATTTATAATATAATTATGTCTCTTATAAAAGAATATTTTGAATTAACTAAACAATATACAAATGAATATGGAAAAAAAACCATTCTATTAATGCAAGTTGGCTCTTTTTTTGAAGTATATGGAATATTGAATCCAGAAACAAAATTTATTTCTGGAAGTTGTATTGAAGATTTTTCTAAAATTTGCGAATTAAATATTGTTGAAAAAAATACTTGTGTTGGAAAAGATAACGTTGTAATGGCTGGATTTAAGGATATACAAATTGAAAAATATATTAAGAAAATTCAAGATGCTGGTTTCACCGCAGTTGTTTATGTTCAAGATGAAGCTGCTAAAAACACAACACGAAGTTTAGGCGGTATTTTTAGTCCTGGAACTTATTTTCACACTGAAACTCAAAATTTGTCAAATTCTATTTCTTGTATTTGGATTGAATTAATTGAAAATAAATTGCTTTTGAAAGGCAAATATGTTGTAGTTGGAATTGCAAATATTGATATTTATACTGGTAAAACTAATATATTTCAATTTAAAGAGGCATACGTAAATAACCCTACTACATATGATGAATTAGAGCGTTTTATTTCTATTTATAATCCTAGTGAGGTTATTTTAATATCCAATTTTTCAAATGAAAAAGAGGTTGATTCTATTATTAGTTATGCAGGCATAAATAGCAGTTTAATTCATAAAATAAATACAAATGATACTACTTTATCAGGTGAAAAAGCAAAACGTGTAAAGAACTGTGAAAAACAGATTTACCAAAAGGAAATTCTCTCAAAGTTCTATAAATTTAATGATTTTAATTCATTTATTGACAGTTTTAATACAAATAATATTGCAACACAGGCCTTTTGTTTTTTACTTGATTTTGTTTATCAACACAATCCTCATTTAATTAATAAAATTTCTGAACCTATATTTGAAAATTGCTCAACCAGGCTTACACTTGCTAATCATTCATTAAAACAGTTGAATATTATTAATGACGGCACAGTAAAGGCAAGCAAATATTCGTGTGTTTCGCAAATGCTTAATAATTGTTTAACGCCAATGGGACAGCGTAAGTTTTTGTATAATTTTTTAAATCCTGTATATAATGAAACATATTTACAGAGAGAGTATGATATAATAGAACATTTTTTAAATGAATTTGACTTATATAATGTTTACCTTAGAAGCAATTTATCTAATATAAAAGATATGTCAAAATGGGAGCGTCAAGTATTTCTTAAAAAAATAACCCCAAAAGCATTTTACAGTTTGCACGAAAATTTACAAATAACTGAAAAAATTTATGATAAAATAGGTCAAGATCCTGTAATTATTCAATATTTAAAAATAAATGAACCAAATGTTTTAGAAATCAAATCCTTTTGCAAAACAATAAGTCAATATATAAATAAAAATTTAGATTTGGATTTAATAAAAGACATTGACCAATTACAAAACTTTGAAAGTAATTTTTTTCAAATTGGAGTTGATGAAGAGCTTGATAAAAAAACAGAATTACTTAAAGAGTCAGAGCAAAAATTGAACGCAATTGCAGAATATTTAAGTTCTTTAATTGAAGGAAAGGAAAAGAAAAGTGGTGACTATGTAAAAGTCCACGAAACAGAAAAAAACAACTTTAGTTTGCTTTCAACAGCTAGAAGATGCAAAGTTTTACAAGATGCGCTACCAACAGAGCCAACTATTGTATTATTAAAGCTTTCTAACGATATTAATAGTAATATTAATAGTAAAAAATTCAACTTTACTGTTTCAAAAAATGCTTTTTCCTTTGAAAAGCAAAGTGCATCAAATAATGTAATTATAAACGACCAAATTGCAGCCCTGTGTAAAACCATTTCCAGTATTAAAATTTCAATGAAAGATTTAATAACAAATGTTTATAATAAATTTGTATCTAGTTTTGAGCAGTTTCAGGCACAGTTAGAAAGTATTATAAATTTTATTACGCTAATTGATGTGCTATATACTAAGTCCGCACTTGCCAAAAAATATAATTATTGTAAACCAACAATTTGCAAATCTGAAAAATCATTTGTAGATGCAAAGCAATTACGTCATTGTTTAATAGAACAATTCCAAAATAATGAAGCTTATGTATCTAATGATATTACGCTAGGCGATGGTAAAACGGATGGCATTTTACTTTACGGCACAAATGCGGTGGGAAAAACCAGTTTAATAAGAGCTCTTGGTATTGCTGTTATTATGGCACAATCCGGACTTTATGTGCCTTGTTCTTCGTTTAACTATATGCCATATAAATATATTTTTACTCGTATTATTGGTAATGATAATATTTTTAAAGGTCTCTCTACTTTTGCCGTTGAAATGTCGGAATTACGCACCATTTTAAAGCTTGCTGATAGTAATAGTCTTATATTAGGAGACGAGTTATGCTCTGGAACTGAAACACTAAGCGCAATTAGTATTTTTGTTGCAGGAATTCAGCAATTACATCGTTCAAGCAGTAGTTTTATATTTGCTACGCATTTACATGAGATTGTTGATTATACTGAGATTACTTCTCTTTTAAGCGTGAAGCAAAAACATATGGAAGTAATATATAATCGAGAGAAAGATGAATTAGTATATGATCGTAAGTTAAAGGATGGACCAGGAAATAGTATGTATGGATTAGAAGTATGTAAATCACTAAGTTTGCCGCAAGAATTTTTAGATGCTGCATATGAAATAAGAATGAAATATCATCCGGAAACGAGTAGTATGCTTTCTCTCAAAACATCCAAATATAATGCTAAAAAAATTGTTGGAATGTGTGAAAAATGTGGTATAAGACAAGGAAAAGAAGTGCATCATATGCAATACCAAAAAGATGCGGATAGTGTTAGTGGATTGATCGTAAATTGTGATGGCATAATGCATAAAAATCATTTGGCAAATTTGCTAACAATTTGTGAGGAATGTCATGATGAAATACATAGAAAGGATACAAAACTTAAAAAAGTAAAAACTAGTAAAGGCAGTAAATTAAAGGAAATATAGATACCACTCTTTACCTTGAAATTATAAATTATTTTATAATTTATAATTTATTCTACGACTTCGTCGTTGTCTTCATCTTCATCTTCGCTGTCGCTATCATCTTCATTATTAAAACCATCTTCATTATCATCCTCATCATTAAAAGATTCTAATATTTCTCTAAAACCTTTCGCAATGGACACATATTTTTCATCTTTTTCAAATTCGCTAAGTTTAATAAATGGTAAACTAGGATTAAAATGTTTATAATAAGTAGTTGGTTCATAAAATTCATTACACAAATCATTAATAATTTGCAAATAATTCATTTGTGTTTCTTCTGGTAAATCGTCTCTATAAACTAATTTAATTGGGTCAGGGTCATAATGAAAAGGATTATAATCTTCATTTTGATATTCAATATCATCCCATATAATTGCTGCAAATGTTGTTAATGGATTTGTAGATTCATTTTTTTTGTTATCCCCTTTAATATTATCCCATATATGATAAATAGAAATAACTACTTGATGTCCTTCATGATTTATTGCTCCATAATTTGGTATACTAATTTGTAAATCAAATCCATTTTTTTTATATGCATAATTGGATGAACCATTTTCATAAATATATTCATTGCTTTCACTACCGCTATCGTTATCAATGCTATCGTTTATAAATTCACTCATTGTATTATATTTTTAAATTATATATTTAAGTATTTTAAATATATAATTAATATTTAACGTCTGCGTCTACTTCCGCGACGTCTACGTCTACTACCTCCAGCCATTTTTCTACCTTTGGTTACGGATTTAACACTTTTAACACCTAAATCAAAACCTTTACCCATTGTATCATATACAGCAGTTACAGTCTTATCAATAATAGGAAATGATTGTTTAGCAACACTTTTAGCTGCTTTACCAACAGAAGTTAAACCAGAATTAACGGACTTTAAAACATTTTTACGCGATTTTGGCATTTATATATAATTATAATAAAATAAAATTTTATATAATATATAATAGCAAAATGAATTTTTATCTAAAGATCGCATTTATATTTTTATTTCTCTCTGTAATGTCTTTCTTAAATATATATTTACACTTAAACGAAGGATTTAATGTGCCAATTTTATCCGATATTTCTGACGCATTTTGTCAATCCAATTCTGGTGCCGCATTAGAAAAAGCATGCAACAATTTAACACAAGGCAATTGCGGCAGAACATCTTGTTGTGTTTGGACTAGCAATGGTAAGTGCAAAGCTGGCAACGCAAATGGTCCCACATTCAGCACTAATGCTGTAGGCAAAACAGCTGTAATAGATTATTATTTTCAAGGCAAATGTTATGGATCTGGTTGTTCTGCTAATCAGTAGTAGTTGCCAACTTACTAATTATAATACCAGAATCGGCTGCTAATTCGCTTACAATGGAATCATTTTTGTAGTCTTCCAAATATATAATTTCTTTAATGCCACAAGCTGCAATAGAGCGAAAACAATTAATACAAGGATAATGTGTAACATATATTTTTGAACCTTCTAGAGAAGCCCCACGTTTTGCGCAATCTGTTATTGCATTAATTTCGCTGTGAATAATAGATTGCTCGTGATTGTTTACCACACGGCTAATATGTGGCGCACCAGGTATAAAACCATTATATCCCATAGATACAATGCGATTATTTTTTACAATTACAGAGCCAACATGAAGTCTTTCACAAGGACTACGTTGAGATGCCAGCAGCGCAATAGACATAAAATATTCATCCCAGTTAAGACGTTCTGCATTGTCCTTTGTTAATTTACACAATTGAGTAAACATTTATAATAATTAAGTATAAATGTTTTTATTTTGTTTATTATCTTTAAAATAAATTATGGTTCATAAGTTAGATAAACCTGAACATAACCAGGAGAACCAGAACCACCTGAATTAGTTTTATTATCATATTTAGCATTACCACCAGCACCGCCATTGCTAGGATTATTTGGGTAAGATGTAGAAGGTGATGTATTTGCGGTTGTTCCTGTATATCCTGCAGCAAAACTACTATTTCCATGACCTCCACTTGCTGCTGTTGAACCTTTACTACTTGCTCCACCAGTTTTTCCACCATCACCACCTCCACCGCCATTTGCTAATATAATTTCGGTGGTGCCAACATAAATATAACTACTACCACCACTATTTCCATTGCCTCCACTTGCATTATTTGTATTTCCTTTACCGCCATTACCTCTATTTCCTGCTTGATAATTTACAGATTCTCCATTTATTGGATAATTTAAAATAGCGGCAAACCCGCCATCTCCACCATTACCTCCATCTCCGCCACCATATGCATTTATATTACCACCACCTCCACCACCTCCACCACCGCCTCCATAACAATAACCAGAAATATGTTTAAATGAAACTCCTGGTGTATTTGGAATTGTAGTAGAAATTGAACCAGATGAGCCACCATTAAATGCTAAACTATATGCTGTAGTATAATTAGAAACATCATTTCCATTATATTGAAATGAAAAATTATATGGTTTATCAAGTTTAGTTGATGTATATGTTGGTGCAGTAGAAATGGGAAAACCTGTATATGACGGTGGAGCAGATGTTGTTCCATGTGTAATTAAATTACTTATATCAACACCATAAAATAAATAACCTGACATTTATTAATATAATTATATAAATATTTAAATATTTGTATATAAATTAAAATAATATGGAAAAATATATTTATATAAATGAATTTTCACTATCAAAAGAAGTATGTTTTGATTTAATTGAATTGTTTGAAAATGAAGATAGAAAATATGAAGGTGTAACTCATGGGGGATTACAAAAAAACATAAAAAATACAATAGATTTTATTATTCCAGAAAATGAAACAAAATGGTATAAGTATTATCAATTATTACATAATGAATTATCTAGAAACTTGGAAAAATACATAAATAAAATAAATAAAAATTCTAGTTATAAAAATATAAATCAAAATACAACAAATATTTATAAACATTTTGAAAATTCTAAAATTTCTCATAGTGTTTTTATGATACAACGTTATATAATAAAAGAAGGACGATATGTTTATCATCATGATTTTAGTGTTGACTATGCAAATAAAAAAAATAGAGTTATAACATATTTATGGTATTTAAATGATGTGGAAGAAGGCGGTGAAACAGATTTTCCTGATTTAAATTTAAAAATTAAACCAAAAGCAGGACAATTATTATTCTTTCCATCTACATGGGATTTTCCTCATTGCGGAAAAATGCCAATTTCAAGTAATAAATATATAGTTACTGGTTGGTTATATCAAGATATAAATTAAAATTAATTTATTAATAAATAAATTAAAAATATCTTATTAATAAAATTATTAATGAATACAAATTTGTGGAAAGTTAATTACAATAATTATGAAGAACAAATAGTTGAGTGTGCTAAAAATTGTAAAAAAATAATATTTTTACTAGATGTTTGTAAAAATAATTTTGATCTACTTGAAAAAGTTGTTTATGATATTGCAATATTTCATTTTAAAAGATTAAATATTATTTTTGATCCATGCAAACACTTTATTGAATTTTGGTTTAAAGATGTAATTTTTAAAAATAATGTAGATAACTCAATGAATATTAATTCATTTCATTGTGATTGTGATGAAAATGAACGTAAAATTAATAAAAAAAATTTAAATCCATTAATGTCTTGCGTAAATTATTTTAATGATAACGAATTACCTTTGCTAATAACAAATATTAATTTTGAAGAATATAAATTTAAAAAATTTGAAAATAAAAATGATATTCAACTTGTTTTTCCAGAAAAAAATAAACAAGTTACTTTTAACGGTTCAAATTATCATGGTGTTATTGATATATTTAATAAATTAAATGAAATGCCTTTTGAAAGATATATGTTAGCTATTAATTTGTGGAGTAAAAAACCGTTAAACATTGAATATTATAACAATACTAATAATAATTTAGAATTTAATAAAGAAACACAACTTGTTACAATTGAAGAAAATAATACATTTAAAGAGTTAGAATTAAATTCAGAAAACAATATATTTAATTTTGATTTTTATGAATCAATACTCTATAATAATAAAAATTTTAATATTCCTGCAGAAATTATAGATTTGGTTAAAAATGAGACAACTAACGGTTGTAATAAAAATTATAAAATTAGTTATAAAAAATACATTGAATCGTCTATTAAAAAAAATGATAATTTATCAAATTTAATTAAAGATATTAAATTAATTAATACATTTGATAGCTCGAATAATAAAATTCAGCCTTTAGATATTTTTTATAATAGATTTCTTCAAAGATTTACTTATAACAAGATGTTTTCAAAAAATGTATGTGAATGGATTATTTTTGAAAGCGAAGAATATGCAAAAAATAATGGAGGTTGGACTACAAGACGTCATAAAAATTATCCAACTACTGATATTCCTGTTGTAAAAATTAAAAACATATTTAATTTTGTATTATTTTCATTTAATCATATTTTTGATAAAATAAAAAAATCTTATTTTTTTACAGAAGAAATATCTTTTAATATATGTGATTTATTTGTTGTTAAATATAATGAACAGATGCAAAATAAATTAGATCTTCATCATGACGGTAGTTTTTTATCCATTAATATATTATTAAGTGATGCAAAAGATTTTGAAGGTGGTGGAACTTATTTTGATGATGGTTTAACTATGTTTTTGGAACAAGGTGATTTACTCGTTCATTCTGGAAAGGTAAAACATGCTGGATTACCCATTACTAAGGGAACAAGATATATTATGGTTGCTTTTGTTGAAATTAACGTTAAATTAAATAATGTTTAAATTTAATAAATAAAAAAATTGAATTAAAATGAAATGAATATAAGAATAATATACTAAGATTATATATAAGAAATGATTATTCCTGTTAAATGTTTTACTTGTGGAATGGTGATAGCCGATAAGTATAGATACTACGTCGAGCAAGTGCGTAAGAAAAAGTTGGCTAAAAAGATTGGCGGAGAATCCATTGATGTTGATAAGGTTCTTTATTTAACAAAAGAGTTTGTGGAAAAAACACCTGAAGGAGAAGTGCTAGATGATTTAAATATGAATAAAATGTGTTGCCGCAGACATTTCTTAACTCATGTTGATATCGAATAGATTTTATATATATTATAAAAAATTCTTAATATAATATATAAATGGGAAAGACTTCTAGAAGACACCAAAAATTATACAAAATGAAAGGATGTTCTAAAAATAAAACGTGTAAAAACTATTTAGGCGGTTCTGCGGATGTTAATTTAGCTTATCCTAGCAATAATGTTCCTACCCAGAGCAACCCTTTTTTAGCCTATACCGGTAAAGGAGGTGCAAATGCTTTAAAACCAGAAACTTATATGCCTGTAAATACAAACGCTGCAAATAAGGTTGTTCCTAACACTGGCCCAGCGCCAGGTGGTTATAATTTTTTAAATCCTCAAGGAATGCAACACGGAGGAAATTGCGGAACAGGAATGTGCATGACTGGCGGTAGTGCTCCAAATATGGGTTATATGGTTGGAGGTAAAAAACATCGTTCAGGATGTAAATGTAGCAAATGTAAAAGCAGAATGCTTAAGCAAATGGGAGGAAATCCGGGAATACCATATCCTAACGGCCTAACTGGCTCAGCATGGACTCCATCAACAAGTGGCTGGCCTGGTGTAGATGGCGTTCAAGGAGGACGCAATTTTTTAGCTCTTAATGAATACAAGGTTGATCCTCAAACGGCTCTAATCGCAACAGGAGCCAATCCACCATTTTCTGTTGGAGGTAAAAAACGTAGTAAAAAGAGAGGTCAAAGAGGCGGCGCATTATCTAACTTTTTAGGTCAAGATTTAATTAATTTAGGTAGACAAGTTCAATTTGGATTAGGAAGCGCATATAACGCATTAAGTGGATACGCAGCACCAGTTAGTCCATTACCTTGGAGAGACCAAATACCAAGTGCGGCAAATATTAATACTGTTAAAGCCTCAATGGTTTAATTAATTATATTTATATTTTCTCATAATATAAATATAAATGGCAAGAAAAATAAGTATAAATAATCAAAACGTAAGATCAATGATTCGTAAATATTTAAGAGAGCCTGCAACATTACCACCAAATTTAAAAAATCCTGAAACAGGAGTAAAAATACCTATTGGCGATTGGGATGTATCAAGAGTAACTGATATGGCAAATTTATTTTATGAATTTTCAAACTTTAATGAAGATATAAATAATTGGGGGCCTCATCTTGGAAATGTTACAAATATGGAGGCAATGTTTAGAAATTGTAGAGATTTTAATCATCCTTTAGATCAATGGGGTCCTTATTTAGGAAAAGTTACAAATATGAGACAAATGTTTATGAATACACATTCATTTAATCAGCCATTAAATAATTGGAATGTAAGCAAAGTAAAAGACATGTCAAAAATGTTTGAAGGTGCGGTAGTATTTAATTCGCCTTTAAATAATTGGAATGTTACAAATGTTAAGGACATGAGTCACATGTTTGAATATGCAAGGAGATTTAACCAACCATTAAATGAATGGGGACCAAAACTATCAACGCCATTATTAAATACCAGAGGTGAAGAAATAAATAGAAATATGAAAGATATGTTTTTTAATGCAAGGTCTTTTAATCAAAATCCAGAATGGGAACTACGTCCTGAGACAATAACAACAAATATGTTTAGAAATACAGGTTTAGATCCAAATCCAGATGAACGTCTTGATAATAATTTTATTTGGAATTTATATAACAATAATATAAGACCGCAAATACAACAGACAGCACCTCAAGGTGTAGCATTTGAAATTCATAATGCTTTTGATAACTTCAAACTTAATAAATTTATGGAAATTATTAGTTCAGTTATTGGAACTAATTCCAATTTTAAAAATACAACAACTCCTTTTCAACCTTTAATAGATAATATAAATTCTAATTTATCATATTCAACCCAGCAAAAAACGGATTTAACTGAAAAAATAGCAAATATATTTCAACAAATACAATTATATAACAATTATAACGCTAATATTGATAATATCACAAATTGTATTCAATACATATTAATGCAACCTCAAGAAGTAATTGATACATATATTAATACATTTGTAACAGATTGTTTAAAGGCATATTCAACAGGAGCAAGACAATCATCTTGTATAAAAGGTATGTATGAAAGAATTTTCTTTTCATTTCGTGACACAATGTCAACAATTTGTTTAGATCAAATGCAAGGAACTGGTGCTGCACCATTATGTAAACCTGAATATATTGAAATTTTTGAATGTTTTTATGAGTCTTGGCCTAGGGAAGGACCAGGAGGATTAAATGAGATGTTACAAGAATGGTATGGAGATGGAGAAGCAGTTACAGCATTATTACCTGAAGAAAGAAATAACAGTTTTATTCAATTTGTTAAAAGTAAAATAAACAATGAAGAACGTTTTAAACAAGCAGAATTATCTATAAGAAAATATGCCGAAGAACAAGTAAAAGTAATGTTTGGTGGTAAAAAAAGAAAAACAAAGCGTAAATATAATAAAAGTAACAAGAAAAGACAAACTAAAAAAAATAGAAGAAAATAAAACAATTTTCTCATAATATAAATATAAATGGCAAACCTTTTCACTATGTTTAACCAAAAATCGTTAAAAGAGTTATGTACTCCTGCTTCTCTCTATTTTGTAATTTCAATGGTATCTTTATTTATTGTTTTAATGCAAAATTTAGGACATTCTAATAGTTATCATGTTGGTTCTTTTTCTTGCCGCGTTCCTAGCACAATGGCTGTTTTCATTGTTAAACTAATTTATGTTCTATTCTGGACTTATGTATTGAATTTAATTTGTAAAGATGGACATACTACTTTATCTTGGTTACTAGTTCTTTTCCCTTGGATTTTACTCTTTGTTATGATTGGCTTACTTATGATTAATATGTAAAATGAAATAAAGTATTTTATTTTATAATATTATAAAATATAATGAATTATAAATTATCAAGGCTAATAACTCCAGAAGGGTTAATTGCGTATTCTATTGTTTTAATACCATTATTATTAGCATATTTATTTAAATCATCCACATTATTTTTAGCAATTCTCTCTATTTTTCTAATATTATTAGCAGATATTATTTATTGGGTATTTAACTGGACATTATTGCTTATTTTTGATCCTTCAATTAAAATAGCGAGATATTATGGATTATTTCTTTTAGGTACAATAATTATTTTTCAAAATCATACGTTATATAGAGATTTAATAATAAATTCAGCAATTGGAATTACAATTTTATATAATATTTATAAAACATTAACAATTATTACACAATAATACAATAACTTAAATAAATATAATAACAATTTTTATAATATTGTTATTATATAAGATATGAAAAAAATTAAAAATGGAATGTCATATGACAAAAATGGATGGAAATATATATCTGTTAAGGGCAAACCGAGAGAAAGAGGATACGCATATGGTTATTTATGTGCAGATGACTTTAAGGAAATTCAAAAAATGTTAAAGTTTTTTATGATGGAAGCATATGGCATTGAATGGACCACAATTATAAAACAGGTTAATGATGATTTTAAGGAAATGACAAAGAAAGACTTTGAAGAATTTTACGAAGAAATGGAAGGTATTGTTGAAGGCTGTAGCGCTGCAGGATGCGCCACTGATATTGACGAAATTATTGCGTGGAACTTTTATATGTCTATACCATATTGGTATTCAACCAAATCGGAAAGTCGCGTTCAAAAAGAAGGCGGATCTGGCGACAAATGTAGTGCGTTTATTGCAGTTGGCGATTGGACTGAAGACGGTAATATAGTGTGTGCTCATAATTCATTTACGGATTTTATTGACGGACAATATTCGAATATTGTATTAGACTTAAATCCAGCTGAAGGACATCGTTTTATTATGCAAACATCACCATGTTGGATTTGGAGTGGAACCGATTTTTTTGTTACTGCAAAGGGTATTATTGGAACAGAAACAACTATTGGCGGTTTTATTCCTTATGAAAAACGCTTTCCAATTGGATATAGAATTAGAAAAGCTATGCAATATGGTAATACATTAGATGAATATTGTGAAATACTTTTGAAAGAAAATTCTGGTGATTATGCAAACTCTTGGTTATTTGGAGATACTAATACAAATGAGATTTTGCGTATTGAATTAGGTCTTAAATATCATAATATAGAGAGAACTAAAAATGGGTTTTTTATTGGATTTAATGCTCCTTATGATGAACGCATACGCAATTTAGAGGTAAACAATTCGGGTTTTTATGATATAAGAAGACATCAAGGCGCAAGATTAGTTCGTCTTGGTGATTTAATGGACGAACATAAAGGCAAAATTAATATTGAAATTGCCAAAAAAATTATTGCAGACCATTATGACGTATACCTCTTAAAAGATGATAACCCTTGTTCCAGAACAGTATGTTCTCATTATGATTTAGATGCACGCGAATATATGTCAGACCAAAGTAGACCTAAACCGTTTGCACCTCACGGAGCAGTAGACGGTATAGTTTGCAACACAACTTTAGCTAAAAAAATGGCATTTGAAGGTCGTTTTGGTAATTCATGTGGCATACCATTTATAAAAGATGAATTTTGTAAAAAACATAGACAATATTATAAGTTTTGTCCTTATTTACATGATAGACCCAGTCAACCATGGACAGAGTTTGCAGCTGATCAAGATAGTAATAAAAAAAATAAATTTAGATTAACAAAAAAAGGAGGAAGACATAAAATTCGTAATAAAACACACAAAAATTAAAATAAATTTGGTAAATTTTGTATCAAATTTACTGCTTTAATATTTTTTTCTGTATATGTTTTTTTATAATAAACATTTGGGTTTTTTATTATTTTTTTAATTAAATTTATATCAAGTTCTACATTTCCTTGTAAAATATTAATATTTTCTACATAATTGCCTATATTTTTACATCCTAAGTAAATAGGCATACAATTATACATCAATGGAGTAATGATTTTTTCAGAAAAATAATCATTTAATGATATATTTTCAATACAAATAGAAAAAGAATAATTTTCATAAGGTTCTGCATCATTAAATTGTCCCATAATTCTATTATTATATACATATTTATTTGAACCTCTACCGTATATATCAATTGGTAGCTTTAATTCAATTATTTTTTTTACTAATTCATGGCGATATTTATGACCTGGTGCAAAATCCTTTTCACTTACAATAATAGACATTAATTTATTTTTTGTTGTAATTTCTTTAGGTGGTCTAGAATGCCACATATAACCAAAATGCTCCTTAAATAGTTCAGGTAATCCATTATTGTCTCCAATAAAATATTTTCCAATGTGTTTTTTTGCATATTCAATAAATTCAGGAGTTAAACCCAAAAAACAATTTGGTTCAAAAGCTAAACCTAATACATTTTCCTTTGGTATATTTAATATTGGCATTGGAGTATTTATAATTATAGCATGTGTAAAATCATCATCATTTGTTATAAAATATTTTTTATTTGGGCCGTAAAAAGAGCATTCATTTGCATAATTAATTCTTTCAAATACTTCTTTACATATATTGCTAGGTGCAAAAGAACAAAAAATTTTTATTTTTATCATTTTATATATTTAAAATTAATATTTATATTAATTTTAAAATAAATATTAAAATAGTTATAATAATTACATTTAAAAAAATATGATTATTATAATATAAAATGGACAAAGACAATATATCTTGGAAATTAATTGACAAATATTTTAAGGATAACCCCAACTGTTTAGTTTCTCATCATTTAGAATCTTATAATGAATTTTTTAGAAATGGTATTCGCCGTGTATTTCACGAAAATAATCCTATAAGATTTATTGAGAGAGAAGATGAGTCTTCTACATTGGATGGAAAAAGAAACGAATGTTTGTTATATTTAGGTGGAAAAGATGGTAGTAAAATTTATTATGGTAAGCCAATTATTTATGACGACCATTCTTCTCACTATATGTTTCCTAATGATGCTCGTTTAAGAAATATGACTTATGGTGTTACAATTCATTATGATGTTGAAGTTGATTTTATTTATTATATTGGAGACGAAAAAAAAATGCATACAATGATTTTACCAAAGATTTATTTAGGTCGCTTTCCTATTATGTTGCAATCTGATTTATGTATTTTAAGCACTATGGATAAAAATGTAAGATTTAATATGGGTGAATGTCGTAATGATTATGGTGGATATTTTATTATTGATGGTAAGGAAAAAGTTCTTATTTCCCAAGAAAAATTTGCAGATAATTTGCTTTATATTCGTGAATATGGCGGTGATGATTTATATAGTTATTCTGCTGAAATACGTTCTGTTTCTGAAGATACTTCTAAACCTATTAGAACTACCGCAGTTAGAATGGTTGCACCATCTCCAAACTATTCAAACAATCAAATAGTTGTATCTGTGCCAAATGTTAAAAAACCAGTTCCTCTTTTTATTTTAATGAGAGCATTAGGGGTTGTATCTGACAAAGATATTATTGAAAAATGTTTACTTGTTAGTTTAGATGATGACAAAGAAAATGAAAAGAATAGATATATTGATTTATTTATACCTTCTATTCATGATGCAAATAAGATTTTTAATCAGCAAAATGCTCTTGAATTTATTGCTGAGTTAACAAAAAGAGGCACTGTATCAGGCGTTATTGAAATTCTCTCCGATTATTTTTTACCACATATTGGAGAGCTTAATTTTTTGGAAAAGGCATATTTTGTTGGCTATATGGTAAATCGTTTGTTAAAAGTATATACAAAAGAAGAAAAACCAACAGATCGTGATAATTTTAGATTTAAACGTGTTGAGTTATCAGGTTCTCTCATTTATGATTTATTTAGAGAGTATTATTTAATTCAAAAGAAGGATATAACAAGAAAAATTGACGAAGAATACTATTATCACAAAGGTGAATATAAAGAGGATGAAACCTTATCTCGTAAAGAAAAGAAACAACTTAAGATTAAAGATAAAGGTGTCTCAGAAAACAAATACAAAGACAATTTTATTGGTTTAATTGAAGCCAATTTTAAAATGTTTTTTAAGGATAGAATTGTTGAACAAGGATTTAGAAAGGCATTTAAAGGCAATTGGGGTTCAGAAGCTCATACAAAACGCTTAGGAGCGGTGCAAGATTTAAATCGTCTTAGTTGGAATACATTTATTTCTCACTTGCGTAAAATTAATTTGCCACTTGATTCCAGTGCAAAAGTAGTTGGTCCGCGTTTACTTAACTCTTCTCAATGGGGTTTTATAGATCCGGTTGACACACCCGACGGCGGAAATATTGGTTTGCATAAACATATGTCACTTAGCACATATATTACAAGTGGTTCTTCAGGACTTCCACTTATTAAATGGCTACGCACTAATACACCAATGCGTAATATAATGGAATGTTCTCCAGATCAATTAGGTAGTAGTTCTAAAATTTTTGTAAATGGAAGATGGATTGGTGTTATTGATACTCCTATTCAATTAGTAAATTTATTAAAATTATATAGAAGAAACGGTGTTATTCCTGTTTATACTAGTATTTCATTTAACTATAAAAGTAGTGAAATTAGTATTTACACAGATGCAGGTAGACTAACTAGACCTATTTATTATATTGAAGATGGTAAAATTAGTTATGATAGAAAAAATATTAATGAATTGCTAGAAAAGGATAATATAACATGGGAACAAATTATATCTGGATTTATGAAAAAGTCCGATGAAAATTTTAAAACTAAAAACAATAAAATATATGATTTAATGTCATTATATAGCGATTTAGGAACAACTGATAAAAGCATTGTTTTACAACGTTTAGAGGCTGCAAAAGCAATGGTTGATTATGTTGATACTGCCGAAGAAGAAACAGCACTTATTGCTACTTCAACTGATAATTTAGAAAAAAGTAAATGGTATACGCACTTGGAAATTCATCCTTCATTGATTTTAGGTGTTATGGGTAATTTAGTTATTTATCCTGAAAATAATCCTACCACTCGCAGTGCTTTCTCTTGTGGTCAAAGTAAACAAGCTGTTTCTGTATATCACTCCAATTACCAAATGCGTATAGATAAAATGGGTGTTGTATTGAATTATGGTCAAACTCCATTAGTAAAGTCTCGCTACTTAGAATATCTAAATAATGAAGAACAACCTTATGGTTTTAATGCAATTGTTGCTGTTATGTGTTATACAGGATACAACGTAGAAGACGCTATTTTAATTAATGAAGGTGCTATACAGCGCGGAATTTTTAGAACAACTTATTATTCTTCTTATGAAACGAGAGAAGAAAGTTCAAAAGTAACTGGTTCAACAAGTTCAAAATTTGCAAATATTGAAAAAAATAATGTTATTGGTAAAAAACAAGGTTTTGATTATAGTTATCTTGATGAACATGGTCTTGTTAAAGAGAATACTGAATTAAATGATAAAATTATATTAATTGGTAAAATAAATTCAAGTTTGGCATCTAAAGATACTTGGACAGATGATTCTGTTAAAACCAAAAAAGGTCAGCTAGGTTATGTTGATAAATCATTTATTACATTAGGCGAAGAAGGCTTTAATGTTGCAAAAGTAAGAGTTCGCGAAGAACGTATGCCTGCAATTGGAGATAAAATGGCTTCACGCAGTGGTCAAAAAGGAACACTTGGTCTTATTATTAGAGAAGAAGATATGCCTTTTACTGCAGATGGCATTCGTCCTGATTTAATTATAAATCCACACGCTATTCCATCTCGTATGACTATTGGACAAATTGTAGAATGTCTTTTTGGAAAGGTTTGTGCTAGTTATGGTGCATTTGGTGATTGCACCTCATTTCAAACTAAAGGTTCTAATTATTCAACTTATGGACCATTACTTGTTGAACAAGGTTTTCATTCAAGTGGTAATGATATTTTATATAATGGTATGACAGGAGAGCAATTATCAGCTGATATTTTTATTGGTCCTACTTATTATATGCGTTTAAAGCACATGGTTAAAGATAAAATTAATTATCGTGCTCGTGGTCCAAATACTGTTTTAACTAGACAACCCGTTCAAGGTCGTGCAAATGATGGTGGTCTTCGTATTGGTGAAATGGAACGTGATGGTGTTTTAGCACACGGAATGTCTTATTTCTTAAATGAATCATTTATGGTTAGAGGAGAGAGTAAGGATTATTATATTGCGGTTTGTAATAAAACAGGTTCAATTGCAATTTATAATGAAGCAAGAAATTTATTTTTAAGTCCTGCAGTAGATGGTCCCATTAAATTCAATGTAAATCCTGATGGCACACAAAATATTATGAATTTAAGTCGATTTGGTCGCTCATTTAGTATATTAAAGGTACCTTATTCATTTAAGCTTTTAATGCAAGAATTACAAGTCATGAATGTTCAAATGCGCATTATAACAGATGATAATGTAGATCAACTTTTAAGTATGTCATATTCTGATAATATTAATAAATTAATGAAAAGCACAAAAACAACTGCAGAAGTTATTAAGGATTATGGTGATGAAATTAGAAAACAAATACAAGAAGAAAGAAAGGAAGTTAGAAGAGTTATACAAGGCGAACAAAATGTTATGCCTGAACCGGTTGTTATCGAATCCACACCAGTTTCACCTGAATATAATCCTGAAGGAACACCTGTATCACCTGACTACAATCCTGAAGGAACACCTGTGTCAGGCATGGCAAATTATCAACAACCACTTACTCCTACACAATATTCACCAACAGGATATGTGCCAAACTCACCAGAATATGTGCCAAACTCACCACCTTATAATCCTGAAGGCACACCAGTTGGAACACCTGTTGCTACAGCTATACCTAACCCTACACCAACAGAACCAATACCTGGTCCAGCACCATCTATTTTAGAAGTTAAGCCAGAAACACCTCCTGAAGCAGCTACAGAGGCAAATGAATCTTCATCTTCAACTGGAGAGAAAAGTATTGAAGTTCAACCACCTCCAGCTGTCCCAGATTCAACTTCAACCGGAGTTAAAAAAATAACAATATAAAATAAAATTGAATTAAAAATTTAGTAATATATTTATATTATAAGATAGAATGGCAAATCAGAACTCAAGCGTTTTAATTTCACATATTTTCACTTCTAGAAAAGTTGTTCTAGAACTTATGGAAAAGCAAGGATATAATGTTAATGATTATGCAAATTTTAGCATTAATGAAGTAAATTCAATGAGGCAAAATAATCAGCTTGATATGCTTCTTGAAACAGACGATGAAAAAGTTACTCCAGAAAATCCAAAGAAAAAAATTTATATTCGTTATTATTTAACATCTAGACCTGCTCCAAAGAATCTTCAAGAAATGATAGATGATTTGTTTGTATTAACTGAAACCTTAAAGAAAACAGATACATTATTTATTATTATTAAAGATGATCCAAATGAAACATTAGTAAATGAATTAAAGCATATTTGGGAAAGTGAAGGTATTTTCATTGTAGTTGAAAATATTAAACGTCTTCAATTTAATATATTAAATCATACATTAGTGCCGCCTCATCAAGTTTTACCTGAAACTGAAGTAGTTGAAGTAATGAAGCGTTATAATATTACAGATAAGGCACAGTTTCCTGATATTTCAAGATTTGATCCTGTTGCGCGTGCTATTGGTTTAAGACCTGGTCAAGTTTGTAAAATTATAAGATCAAGTAAGACCGCAATTGAAGCACCTTATTATAGAATTTGTGTTTAAGCGAATAAATATTTAAATATAAAATATAAATATTTATTAAATGGATATTAAGTTACCTGCAGAAAAAGGTTTTACTATTTATAGTAAAAGTGGTTGTTTAAATTGTGATAATATTAAAAAGCTATTAGATGATAATAAATTAGAATATAATGTTATTAATTGTAATGAATATTTAGTTAATAATAAAGATTTTTTTTTAAAATTTATTTGTGAAATAGCAAAGAAAGAAATAAAAGTTTTTCCAATGGTATTTAAAGACAATTTATTTGTAGGTGGATATAAAGAAGCAGTAAATGAAATTCATCGTATTTGCTTTGATATGGAAGATAATTTTTAAATAAAATTTAATATATACTTTTTTAATACTTGTATATATTAATGAATATAGAAAATATAACGGATAATTTACCAAAACCCGCGCAATATACAAACAAATTAGATGAATTGCAAAATAAGCTGGAACCTATTTTAGAAGATTTTAAAAAGTATTATGTATTTTATAACAAAAATCCCGAATATCCTGATTATCAATCTATGTTTAATAACGCAAAGGCAAATATAACACAAGTTGTTTCAGATCTATTCACACTTGAAAATGCTGTTCAAAGTAACACAGAGAAAATTAATAAAGCACTTATTGAATTAAATGTTTTAATTAAAGCGGAAAAAGACAAGAATCGCGAATTAAAACGCAAGCTTGGAATAGCTGAAACTGAAAACAATGCTGCAATGGAATTAATAGACAATTATAAGGAAATGTATGATTCAGGTTATTTAAGAAATTGGGGTTTAGGAATTAGCATATTATTTGGTCTAATGATTATATCAAAAGTATATAAAAATCCAATGCCAGTTGTAAAACCTGTATAATACATTTGATTTATTAAATAATAATGTTATTAATATTTAATAAATGTTTTCATATTTGCATTTAAATAAACGCTATCCAAATAATGCAATACTTAGTAAATACGCATTAGAATCTACCAACAATTCAATAAGAAAATTAACTCAAGAATACGATAAAGAGAGAAAGGAAAAAATTGGTATTCTTGTTAAACAACATTTTTCCAGAGAAAAGCAAGAGAATAGTTTATGTGAATTAAAACAAAATTTAGTTATTTATTCAGGTATTCTCTCAATAGCTTGTGCTATGCTTAATTTTTTATTTAATCATAAGTAAAATATGTTTTCTTTGAATACATATATAAGATGGCTAATCAACAATTATATGATAAAAGTAATTCAATAATTTTAAATTTAGAAACATTAAGAACTACTTATAAAAATTTATTAATTCAATATCAACAAGCAGTTGCTAATTACGTGAATTATTTAAAACAAAATCCATCATCTAACAAAGCCGCAAATCAATATGTTACTGTATCCGGACAACAATTTTTAGGTGGTGGCGCACTTAGTCAAAATAATTCCGCAACACTTAACGAATGCATGGCTTCTTGTGCTAACAACCCAAAATGCAGTGGTGCTACATATAATCCTACCAATTATAAGCAACCAATGTGTTTTTTACGCACTGGAGACGGCAATTTAGTAAAGGGGTTATCTAGTGATACAGCAATTGTTTCTAAGGGAAAACAACTTCTCTCTGTTGTTCAAAATATAAATCAACAATTAAACGAAACAAACGCAAAAATACAGGCTTTAGCAAAACAAGCACAACCTACATATAAAGAGCTTAATCAAAAAAAACAACAAGAAAACAAAGAGCTTATGAAACAATACGCACAATTAACTGCAGAGCGCGTTAAAATTGACAAAATGATGGATGAATATGATACATTGGATAAAACTCAAAGCGAAGGCACAATGGAAGTAAACAAGAATTATTATGTATATATATTGCTATGCATAGTTGCAATATTAATTGTATATTTATTTTTTAAATTTATGTTATCAGAGTCAACACAACCAGTTGCTTCAGGTTTTAGTGGCGGAGGTAATGGTTTTTTCTATTAATAATATATAATGGATTTAAGTAAATTAAACGAAGAGAGAATGATGGTTGAAAAAGCTATTTTAAAAAATAATACATTAAATGCAGCATATAATGATTCCGAAATAATAGTTAATGCAAGATATTATGAATATATTGCTCTATTGTTTGTTGCTATTTTGCTTATTTTTCTATTTTTTAGATATAATACAAATGGAATACAAAGTGGTGGCGGTAAAAACTATTGTAACATTGGTTTGTATAAGCTTGCTTTAGCCATAATATTTATTGTATTTTATGTAAATCGAGAGAAATTTATTAAATAATACTTATATTAAATATAATATAAATATTAAAAAATAATAGTATTAAAATGAATTCTGAACCTATAAAATTTAATTTAGATCCCATTTATTTAAAACAAAATAATTTAAAAAATCCAATTGTATTAGTTAAAAAATGGGATAAAGGTAGGTGTTTTATTAAAAATGATTTAGTTAATAATACAGAAGAAAATAAACAAATTAAATTATTAAATAATAATAATCAAATTAATAAAGATAATAATTAATTTATTCAATATACTTATAACACTCCTTACATACGTGGTCTTCATATTCACAAGTTAATTCTAATTTTTGTGTTGCAAAATTACGAACTTGTGTATGAATCAATGAGTGCATAATAATTTGATAGCATTGCGGTCCCAAGTTTTCATCTGTTTCAGAATATAATTCAATAATTTTAAATTCGCATATTTTATTTTCATTTTCGTCATAAACATATATAAAATTATCATTATCACTAATTGCTATTGAATTGGACTCATTTATGACAGGAAGTTCCATTCTAAATTTAAATTTACAAATTTGACATCTTCTAGAAACAAATACATTATTTTGATATAATAATTCTCTCAAAAATAGTTTTGCATCATTTACTAATTGCTCTTGTGTAGGATGTTTAAAGTATTGACATGATGACGCATACACATTATTCTTTTTATGAACGAAACTTTGAAAATTCTTCTCTCCCTTTCTTAAAATTAAGTCACTGTTACAAGCAATACATTTATATTTGTTTTTTTTATCAACGCAATAAATATTTTCATATTTATTTGTAGAAGTATTAATTACACCTAATAAGTAACCTAAGCTCATTTTGATTATATAACATTTATTTAAGATTTGTTTTATTATTCAATTTTATTAATATATTTTAATATTCTAATATATTAATATGTCTAATATTGCAAATTTATTTTCAAATTTTGATGATTTAACAAAAAAAAAGTCAATTATTGATACACCAACTGACTGTGAAATAAAAAAAAATGTTATAACAAAACAATATTCACCTTCTTTAAATCAAGGCATTGAATTTAATAAATTTCAGAATGCTAAAACAACAACTTTAGAAGAAGATGCGGACCAATTAAGTTCAAAGGAAGGCTTTCAAGGTTTAGATGGAAATGGTTTAACTATGCAAACTAAAAAGGTTATTAACCAAAACGACTATACTTCTCAACAACAAACTCTTGCCAATTTAAAGGCACAATATGACAGCACATTAGCAGAATATCAAAATGTGTTGAATCAAATTGAAAATATTTCAACAAGCTACGTTAATAGAACAAATGCAAATAATCCTTATTTGGGAAAAGTAATTCAATTTCAAGGTGGAAATATGTCTTATGTAACTAATTCAGGTGTTGCTAAATGGATTCCTAGTCAAGCAATATATAACCAAAACGCAGGTAAAAATGGGTTTCCTGCCAAAGGCGCAGTTACAACAGTTAATTTGCCTTGGTCTACTAGCTATCAAACACCAGGAGCTACTATTCCAACAAAACCTTTTGCTTTAATATCTGGAACCCCCGTCAGGGTAGGACAAAGTGTTGGTAATGAAGGCGTAAATTTATTCGTAAATCAAATGATATCAAATCCAACGACAAGTTATGTAGGTTGTTATACAGATAGTTCTACCAATCCATTAATGACGCTTATTGACGTTTCATTTAATTCTCAACAATGTGAGCAATCTGCCATTAATAATGGTTACAAATTTTATGCTTTACAAAATGTGGATTTAAATAGTTCATTAGGAACTTGTTATGCTAGTAATGATGAAAAACAAATTAAAAGTTTAGGTATAAGTAATGCTGTTACGGGACAAACAAATTTATGGAGTTCTGGCACCGGAGGTCAAACAGGTAATTCAGCATCCTTTCAAAATGGTTCATTAAGTGTTTTAAACGCTAATGGCGCGGCAGTATATTCAACACCAAATAAAACAAAAGCACCTAGCAATTATATTGGTTGTTATAAAGATCAAAGTAATAGAGCAATGACCGTATATAATAATGGCAAACAATTATATAATAATGCGTCATGTCAAAAAGCTGCCGAAACAATCGGTGCAAGCTATTATGCATTACAAAATTCTAAAAACGGACAAAACGCCCAGTGCTTTACTAGTTCTAATTTAAGTCAATCAAAAAAATATGGAATCGCAACTAACTGTACTCAAATTAGTGATGGCACATGGAGCGGGGGCGGATGGTCTAACGCATTATACCAAACATCTATGCCAACAAATAGTTATTTTTTTATCATGCAAGATGACGGTAATATGTGTATTTATTTAGGCACCTCACCTACAGACAGACAAGGATTAATATGGCAGTCTCGAACAAATGGAAAACAACAACAAGCAAATCCTAATATGGTCGCATCTAAAAATAAATTTGGACAAAATTGGATGCCTGATAGTTCTGTATTATATCCAGGTGAATTTATTAGTTCAAACAATGGATCGATGGCACTAGTTATGCAAACAGACGGCAACCTAGTTTTATATACTTATACTACCGGTATTAATTGTCAAAAAATGAAAGACGGAAATACTGGTGGTGGACTATTAGCAAATGCTATTTATAGCTTAAGTGCTGTTGGAAAAAGTAGTTTAATGTCCATGCTAGGTTTTGTAGATGATGATTCTTTAATACATACTTATCCTGCATCAAATACAAAATATAGTAATCAATATACACAATTTGCTGGAAGTATAACTGGAAATGATATTCAAGGCGCATCATTTGGTAGCGCAACTGTAGATAAATGTACAGCTTATTGTAATTCAAATTCACAGTGTGCTGGTTTTGTATATGATAATACAAATAATGTATGTTATCCCAAAACGGGTAAAATGAATCCTGTAAAAGTTGACGCAATAAATACAACATATGTTCGCGGCAAAAGTCCTGCAAAGCCACCCATTGGCGTTACGAATAAAACAAACAATTCTGATTCCGTTTATTATAGTAATTATATAAATGGCGGACCAGTTGGAAAGCAGTATGGATTATCTAATTTAACAAGCACACAAAAACGTAAATTGGATCAATTGCAAACAAGGTTGAATTTATTGTCTAGTCAAATTACTGCATTTACTACAAAGTTTGAAAATGGATCAAATTCCGCACAGGATCAAGCTAAAAAAAATGTACAAGAAATACAAGAATATTTAAACGGAATAAATAATACAAATGAAAAAGTTGAATCTTTTGATACTTCGTTTGAAAAAATTTTAAGTAATAGTGATATAAATGTGTTAAAAGAAAATTATAATTACCTTTTTTGGACTATATTAGCTGCTGGCTCTGTAATTGTTTCAATAAAAGTTATAAAACAACAATAAATAATTTATATAATCAATTACTTATATAAATTTTTTCACACTATAAATTATACAAATGAAGAGAGAATTTATAATAATATTTTTAGTAATAATAGTATCTTTACTTTTATGGTTATTTTTAGGAAATAAAATGTATGAAGGAATGCAAAGCAATAACGCAACTTCTCAAAATAATGAAAAAATCTTAAATGATATTCAAAATTTACAACAATTAGAACAACAGTTATTTAATACTTTAGAAACAAATACATCATTATCTAGCACCGAAAAACAAAAACTCATTGAAAAAATAAATGACTTATCTAATTTTAGAATTGACTTATATAAAACATTAGGTGGCATTAATACTTTTTATAATAATGCGTTAAGTTCTTCTCTTGGCACATTAAAAGAACAATCTGTTGCTATTGGAATTGTTGAAAGTGAATTAAATAGATCCAAGAAACGTTTAGAAATATTAGAAGAAGAGAGAAATAATAAAATTCGACTTGTTGAAATTAATGAATATTATGGTGATAAATATGAAGAACATGGACAATTAATGAAAATTATTATTTTTATGTTAGTTCCAATTATTCTTTTAACATTGCTTAAAAATAAAGGGCTTCTTCCTGACATAATATATAGATTTTTAATTATTGTAATTTCATTTATTGGTGCGGTTTACTTATGGAGACGTTATGCTTCAATTATTATGCGTGATAATATGAATTATCAAGAATACAATTGGGGATTCAATCCTGCTTTAGCACCAAGTGGTGGTACTTCAACATCAAGCGATCCTTGGTTATCAAATGCTGGCGTTAGTTCATTAGGAACATGTATAGGACAAGCTTGTTGTTCTGGAAATCAAGTATACGACACAACATCTAATAAATGTGTTGCTACTACGGCTGCGCCGGCTAAAAAGGAGCCATTTGAAACTATTAATGATGTTTTAACAAAACAACAACCAGGTAAATATAAAACTGATTATGATTTAGCAGATGAATTTAAGCCAACTTTGCCAAATAGTATAATTAATATGTGATTTTGTATATAATATATAAATTCTTTTACTTGTATATTATAGTAATGTCAAATCAAAATTTAAATGCGAACAGTAATTTAAATATAAATAAATTTAATTCTCTCATTAATCAAGCCTCAAATGCTATTATGTGCGATGCAAATTGTCAAAAACAAAAACAAGCTGATTCACTTAAGCAAAAATTTCAAGCAGCGCAAGCCAATTTAGCAACTGCACCTGGACAACTTCAAGTAGCGGAGAGAAATTATGTTACTTTAACTCAAGGAGCAGACGCATATAGCGAGTTACAAGATCAACAACTTGCTGATGAAGCTCAGGCAATTGCAGATCAAATTACCAAATTAGTTAATGCGTCTACAGCGGATATTTCTGCAGATATTGAATCTTATAATGGTTTGCTTCTTAATTTTAAAAATGTTGTTGAATTATTAAAAAAATATACAAAAGAAAATTTGGAGCTTGAAAAGGATTTAAAAGATGAAATTGATGATGTTGCAAAAAATGATCGTAAAACATATTATGAAAACCAAGAAATAGATAATTTAAAATTTTATTATTACTATTTTTTGCTAACAATTTATGTAATTTGTTTAATTTGTTTTATTGTATTTGGATTTAAGTATCCTTCTCAAATAGCGGTGGTTAAAAGATTATTTATATTTATTGGATTAGTTATTTTACCATTCATTTCCACTTGGATACTTGGAATATTTATTAAATTAATATATTACTTATATAGTTTATTACCTAAAAACGTGTATAAAGGTTAAAAAAAATAATTAGATTAACTTGATTTAATTATTTTTAATTATTTATAGTTCAGCAGCAGTATCATCTTCTTCATCATCCGGCTCCACAAATTTAACACCATGCCATCCAGTAGTTTTACATTGACCAAATTTCTTATTCATATACTCAAATAATTCATCACCCTTAGGTGCTCTTCTAGAACCCTGAGTAAGTTCAAACCATTGCTTAAATCCTTCTTGTAAACCTCTTTTACCAATCTTATCCTTATTATTATCAGTTTTTTGAATTTTCTCACTAATAAACGCAGAAATATGATCTTGACCTTTTCTATACTTATTAGACGCATTAAGCACAGTTTCACAATCTTCAACAATACCATCAGTTTCAAAAGCACGCTTAACTAACATACTTGCAAAATAAGGCGCAAAATTAGGTAATTTATCTTTTAAACTTTTATCCTTAGGATAAACATAAGGCGTTTCATCCGTGTATTTTTCACCTTCATCAATAAACTTTGCTAAGAAATCACATTTTCTAATTCTTCTCCAAGTACCGTCATCATTACTTTCAATATCAAACAAATTATTTGTGCAAACAACCAAACTAAATTGCGGCTCAAATATTTCAGACTCAGAATATAAGCCTCTTGCTTGAATTGGATCACCACCAGTAAGCTCTTTCATAATACCTTCATTTAATTTTACACCTTTAGACGGCTCTTGCATAACAGCATATCTAACACCTTTTAGCTTTAATACTTCATCAGAAGTTCCACCAATTTTACCTCTTGCATCAGTTACAAGAGTAATAGGAACAGTGCCTTTATACTCACCAAGAGTTACAGACATTAAATCCGCAATAATAGACTTACCGTTTGAACCGCTGCCGTGATATACATTAAAAGTTTGGTTTTTATTTGCACCAATTAAACAAGCTGCTAAGTGGTCGCGCATATATCTATTTAAATCAGGAATAGGAAACAATTTATTCATAAACACTTCAATTTCAGCAGCAACACGTTTATATTCTTCATCTGTTTGTATATTTTCAAATGGAATATAATTAATTTTAGTGCATTTTGTTATATAATCTTCTGGAAATCCATCTCTAAATACCTTATTTGCAAAATCTACTACACCATTATTAAAACACATTAAATACTTATTTGTATCCATATTTCTAACAAATTCACTATCATAAAAGATTTCAGCTGCCTCACGCATAATATGATCTTTATCGGATGTTCGTTTTAGTTTAATACTGATTTCTACTACTACTTTAATTTTTTTAGTAATAAATGCTTTTCTCTCATCATCATCCTGATATTCTTGCATTTCTTTTTCCAAATTATTTTGCTTTGAAGACATTAAATTAAACATTTCCTCTGAAATTTTTGAACGTAAACTGAGTCCCTTATCAGCAACCCATCTATGATTTCTAAACTGATACCAAATACCTCTTTTATCATAACTAACACAAACATATTTATCCTTATACATTTGTTTCAATACCATTGCCAAATCATATTCGGTGCCAGTTTCAAATGCTTTTTCCAAATAATGCTCAATTGTTGAATTTTTAATTTTTTCATATTCTTCAAAATTCTCTTTTCTAACCCAATACATAATTGATTTGCGAGTTACTTTTGTGCCATTTTGGTTAGAACGCTGAAATTTCTTCCATTGATTATATAAATCAGGAATAGTTCTATAATCAAAATCCGACGCTTTACTTCGTAATTGCACCCAAGATAAGAATAATCGCTCATCTGTATGTTTTAACGCAAATGCAACTTGACGATTTAATAAATGCGAACCAGGCTCATAATATTTTGCAGGAAGAGCTTGTGTATATTCGTGCGTTTCCTTAATTTCATACTCATTTGGAAGTAAATTTCTAATCATTTGTGCAACAGCTTTTTCTAATATATCCGCGTCTGTTATATCGTTTAAAGATATATAACTTCCCTCATTATCATTACTATTATCATCTTCAACTAATAAATTCATTTTAGTTTTACTTGATGCTTTCTTAACTTTATTTGCACTTGATGTTTGTCTTTTCGCAATTTCGTCTTTATACTTTGGATTAATTTCAAACTTAGGATTTTTATCATATTGAACAGATAACTTAGCAAAATGCTTTTTTAAATTAAATTCACTTACTTCTGCCTCATCCATTGTAAATTGTTTATCTGCACCATCTAGTGTCATAATATAATGTTGCGTTAATTCGTATGCTTCATTATCGGGTTTTCTAGAGCCAAATAGCTGCCAATTTGTAATTCCCTTACTTATTCCCTCATCTAATACAGATTCCCAGGTATTTATAAGAGGAAGCTCCCAAATTTGAGGCAATTTTTCAATCATTTTCTCACGAATTAGCATTTGCACCGCGCTGTCAACTTGTAATCCAATTAACATATGAATACCATCTTTAGTCAATGAACCATCTGCTAATCTATTTACGTTTGGTTTTTCAAATATAAATATGTCAAAAGGTGTATCAGGTTTAATAACTAAATATTCCTTAAGTAAATCGGAATATTCACATATCATATCTTGAATATGTTCCCTAGAATGTTGCCTAGATTTAACGTCATAACTGTAGCGAAAATCAAAATCAACTGGCATTGCAAGAGGATTTTCTTTATTTTGTCTTTCTGTCAAATATTCCTTCTTTTTCTTTTCAAATACTGATTCATAATACAATTTATAGAATGTTTCTTTTTCTTCTTGCGGGATTATATATGAACCTGCATAAATATTCAAGTTTTTATCACCAATGCGCGTATGTGTAAAAGTTGAAGAATCGCCTGGTTTATTATTTTCATTATTCTTAGCACTATGCTTTGCCAAAAATTCGTTTAAATCTGTAAATTGTGATGTAGTATTCATTATTCCATTAGTCATTGTTGTTATAATATACTAACATTTTTCTATTTCATTTTTTTTTAAAATTTGTTTTTAAAAATTTAAATATTTGTTTTTTTAACTTAAAAAACGAGAACTTTAAAAAAATCTCTCTTTTAAAATAATAATAATTGAAAATATTTAAAAACTACACGATAAATTAATTAGGAAATGTCTACGTTTATTCCAAGAGATACTATTACTAGATTATTAAAAGATGTTAAGCAAATTATGAAAAATCCGCTTACAGAAAATGGAATTTATTATATACATGATGATGCAGATATGATGAAAGGATATGCATTAATTATTGGTCCATCTGATACTCCCTATTTTGGTGGAAATTATTTTTTTGAATTTAATTATCCTGCAGATTATCCTCATAGTCCACCAAAGGTTAAGTATTGCACAAATGGCAATAATATTCGATTTAATCCAAATTTATATACTTGCGGAAAAGTATGTGTTTCTCTTTTGAATACTTGGCGAGGAGATCAATGGACGTCTTGTCAAAGTATTTCAACTGTGCTTTTAACGCTTTGCACTTTATTATGTAAAGATCCGTTATTAAATGAGCCAGGTGTTGTTGATAAAAAACACGAAGATATGGGTAATTATGATGAAATTATTCAAATAGCAAATTTAGATATTGCAATTTGCAGTATTATTCAAAAGAAGGAGGGTGTATTTTTACCTTTTTTTGAAAACTTCTTACCATATGTTAAGGAAAATTTTCTTAAAAATTACGACAAATTAATGGAATTTGCAGAAAAGAAAAATAGTGAGTTTGGTGGCGAATCAAAATCATTTTCAACACGATATTATAATATGAAAATAAGTGCTAATTATAACAAAATTATAAAAAGATTAAAGGAAACTAAAACAGTTGCAGAAGCAATGTAATATAAATTTATTTATATATTTTAATTTATAATATAAAAGAAAATTGAAATAAATAAATAAATTTAAAGATATATTATATAAGTAAAATGCACTTCTGTTCTAACTGTTCAAATATGTATTATATTCGCATTAATAGCGATGACCCAAATAAACTTGTGTATTATTGTCGCAAATGTGGAAATGAAGATAAACTACTAGGAACTGAAAATGTATGTGTATCTAAAACCCAATTAAAAAAGTCCGAGCAAACATTTAGTCATATTATTAATAAATATACCAAGTTAGACCCAACTTTACCACGTGTTAGTAATGTATTATGTCCTGATCCAACATGTCCTACAAATAAAGAAGGCAAATCTAGAGAAATAATATATATTCGTTATGATGACAGTAATATGAAATATATTTATTTGTGCTCTGACTGCGACACTGTATGGCAAACAAATAATACAATTTAAATATAAAAAATAATATATAAAATATAAATTATTTTGTTTTAGAAAATATATATTTTTTTATTTTAATTATAAAGAAAATTGAAATAAAATATTAAAAAGTATCTGTAGTTAATATAGTAACAAATGAGTGACGACGAATATTATTCCGACAATAATTCTGACAAATCTGATTCAGATGTTGAAGAAGTTTCTAATAAAAAACCATTATTTAATATTGCTATTAAAAAGCTAGGAACAAGTAATCATTATGATGATTCTGAACCAGATGATGCTGACAGTGATAGCGATAGTAATGAAGAGAATGATATAAATATAGATGGCGATGGGGATGATGATGATGATGTTAATCAAATGGGTGGAGTTGGCGATGATTCTGAACCAGAAGATGGTGGGATGGATTTTGATAATCCAGATGAAGATGAAGATGAAGATATAGAGCTTGATGAAGAAGGCGAACCTGTTGTTAAAGAAAGTGCCACTAAAAAATCAGTTTCAAAGCCAAAGAAAACAATGCAATTAGTTGTTGAAGACGATGATGATGATTATGATGACGAATATGACGAAAATTATTTGCAAAAATTTGATAATGATATTATAAAAAATTATGTTTCTGAATATCATCCAGAATGTTTAAATCATAATTATGATGAAATTACAAAATTAAATATTATTGTTAGAAATAGTGATGGTATTATTATTGATCCATTTCATAGAACTATTCCATTCTTAACTAAATATGAACGTGCTCGTGTGTTAGGTCAACGTGCTAAGCAAATTGAAACTGGAGCAAAACCGCTTGTAAAAGTTCCTGAAAATGTAGTTGACGCATATATTATTGCGGAATTGGAACTTAAAGAAAAGAAAATTCCTTTTATTATTAGACGACCTATTCCTGGTGGTGGATGCGAATATTGGAATTTAAAGGATTTGGAAGTTATTGCATATTAATCCACTTTTAAAAAAAAAAGTGGAGCAAAAAACATGAAAAAAGTAGTGGAGCAAAAATAAATAAAAATAAAATAATACTTTTTTATTTTTATTTAAAGGTATCATTTGTAATAAATGTAGTAAATGTATAGTTATAAAAGTAGTCGCACTACAATTTGTGAATATATTTGGCTAGATGCTAGTGGAGGAATACGTTCTAAAACAAAAGTTTTACCAGATTTTGACCCTGCAGAACCATTGCCTGATTGGAATTATGACGGCTCGTCTACAGGTCAAGCGCCATCGGATGGAAATACTGAAGTTATATTAAAACCTTGCGGTGTATTTAAAAATCCTTATAGAACTATCGATAACAAAAAAAATGTTTTAGTTTTATGTGATACTTATGATAATAATGGTAATCCATTACCTTCAAATCATAGACATACAGCGCGCACAATATTTGACCCTATTTGTAATGAAGATTGTTGGTTTGGATTGGAACAAGAATATTTTATACGTTTTAAAAATAAAGACTTTCAATGTGAAAATAATGGCGTTCATTATTGCGGTTCAAATACAACATTTGATGAAAGACTTATAGTTGAAACGCATTTAAATTGTTGTATCGCGGCGGAACTTAATATTTCTGGTATTAACGCAGAAGTTGCAACAGGACAATGGGAATTTCAAATTGGACCTTCATTTGGGATTAGCGCTGCAGATCAATTGGTTGTAGCGCGTTATTTATTGGAAAAAGTTGCTGAAAAATTTAACGCAACTATTGATTATTCACCTAAAATCAATGAATCAGCAAATGGTTCAGGCTGTCATATTAATTTTAGCACCAAGGCTATGAGAGAAGAAGGAGGTTATAAAAAAATTGTTGCATGTATGGATAAATTAGAAAAGGCTCACGCAGAGCATATTGCGGTTTATGGTATAGATAATCATTTAAGATTAACAGGCCATCATGAAACATCGTCAATGGAAAAATTTACTTGGGGAATTGGCACACGTAATACGTCAGTAAGAATACCAAATGCGACGGCAAAAAATGGCTGCGGATATTTTGAAGACAGAAGACCTGCTGCCAATATTGACCCTTATTTGGCAACATCTATTATTGCAAAAACTTGCTGTTTAGATTAAATTGTTATTAATTTTGTATTTATTGTTTGAACGCAACCAACTATATCTGTTTTTGTTACATTTTTTATTTGTGTATAAATAAATTCTACGTTTTGTTTTGATTTTAATTTATTTGTATTATTTTTACATAATAATGCTCCAACTTTAATAATATATTTTATGTCATTTTTATCCAGATCTTCTGGCAATTCACAAACAATATGGCAAGACGATTCGTTTGCCGCATGAAACCATAAATCATTATTTGAACCAGCATCAATTACCGCAAAATTGTCTTTTTTTGATTTTCCAATATAATAAATAATTTCTCTCTTTAACGGTTGAATAAATATCTTTTCAGTCTTCATTTTGCTATTATAATATAGAATTTATAAAATATATTTTAATATCAATTTTAAATTTAAAGATTATATAAATAACTAATACATAAATTATGAATACAGAAAAAGTTGTTTTGGTTTTTGGTGGAAATGGATGGATTGGTTCAAAAGTGGTAAATTTATTAAATAAAATGAATATTACAGTTTATATATCAAAATGCAGAGCAGATAATATTGGCGCTGTTAAAAGTGAAATTGAAAGTTATGGAAATATTACACACATAATGAGTTTTATTGGAAGAACTCACGGTGTTTATGAAGGAGAAGAAATAGGAACTATTGATTATTTGGAAAAACCTGGTAAATTGGTAGAAAATATAAGAGATAATTTATTTAGTCCTGTAGCATTGGCACAATTATGTAGCATTAAAGATATTCATTTTACTTATTTAGGTACTGGTTGTATTTTTGATTATGATGATACACACTTATATGGAAATGAAACAACAGGTTTTAATGAAGATGAACTACCTAATTTTTTTGGCTCTTCTTACTCTATTGTTAAAGGTTATACAGACAGATTAATGCATATTTTATATGGAAATTCCACATTAAATGTTAGAATTCGTATGCCTATTACAGACGAAGTAAATCCAAGAAATTTTATAACAAAAATATTAAATTACAAAAAAATATGTTCTATTCCAAATTCAATGACTGTATTAAATGAATTATTGCCTATCATGATTGATATAGCATTAAAAAATAAAGTAGGAACTATTAATCTTACAAATCCTGGATTAATTAGTCATAATGAAATATTAACTATGTATAAAGAAATTATTGATCCTAGTTTTACGTGGGAAAACTTTTCGATTGAAGAACAAAATACTATTTTGGCATCAAAACGTTCCAACAATTGTTTAGATACAACAGTTTTGGAAAATATAGTAGAAGGAAAAGTTAAAAATATTAAGGATTCTGTTAGGGAAATTTTAGAACAAATGAAAAATAATATGTAAAAATTAATTTTGCAGTTAAATTTGTTATATATAATTTTATAATTATATATAATGCTAAATTTACTTGTTACTGGTGGATGCGGATTTATTGGTTCAAATTTTATTAATTATATGTTTGAAACTAATTGCAATATAAATATTATTAACATTGATGCTATGTATTATTGTGCATCTGAAACAAATATAAAAGAAATTTTTAGAAATTTAAATAAGTATAAACTAGAAAAAGGTAATTTATGTAATTTTGATTTTGTTAAGCGTGTTTTAGAAACTTATAATATAGATACTGTTATACATTTTGCCGCACAATCACACGTTCAAAATTCTTTTACAGATTCTCTCCAATATTCTCATGATAATGTATTAGGAACCCATACATTATTAGAAGCGTGTAGATTATATGGCAAAATTAATAAATTTATTCATATATCAACGGATGAAGTTTATGGAGAATCAATGATTGAAGAAAACGAAAATAAAAAAAATGAAGAATCTATTTTATGTCCTACAAATCCATATGCAGCAACTAAAGCTGCCGCAGAACTAATTGCAAAATCTTATTATTATTCATTTAAAATGCCAATTATTATAACAAGAGGAAATAATGTTTACGGTCCAAATCAATATCCTGAAAAACTTATACCTCGTTTTATAACTCAACTTTTAAATAATCAACCTGTAACTATTCAAGGAAATGGAAATAATCTTAGAGCATTTTTACACGTTAATGATGTTTGTTCTGGATTAAAAATTATAATAGAAAAAGGTATTATTGGAGAAATATATAATATTGGAAGCGATGATAATAGTGAATATACTGTTATGGAAATTGCAAATAAATTAATTAATACTATTAAAGAAAACAATGATATTTCAAAATGGATAACATATATTGAAGATAGACCTTTTAATGATAAGCGATATTATATAAGTAATCAAAAATTAAAGAATTTGGGCTGGGAAATTAAAACTGATTTTAATATAGGATTAAAAGAATTGATAGAATATTACAAAAATATTTAAATTATAATAAATGCTAGAAAAAAAAATAAATATGTAAAACAAATACATATGTTAGATTATGTTAAACATTTTTTAATTCATTTATTTTCTTGCTTTAGCGAAAAAGAGGCGCAAGCAGGAAAAAGATATAATCCAACGGGTTATACAAATAAAGACGGTGATTTTATATATGAAGATTTAGAAACTACTTATCTTTTTGAAAGTGATGATAATATGAATTATAGATAAATGATATAAATACAAAATAAATATAAATAAAATGAAAATCGCATTATGTTTTATAATTAATTACGATCATATTTTAAATAAAGAAGAGTTATGGAGAGAATGGATTGAGTATAATAAAGATATAATTAATGTATATTTTTATTACAAAGATAAAAATGAAATTAAGTCGCAATGGATTTTGCGTCATGCCATACCAGAACAATATATATATGAAACTTCATATTATCACGTTGTCCCTGCATATATTTCATTAATGAATTATGCGTATAATAATGATATTGAAAATCAATGGTTCTGCTTGTTAACAGATTCTTGTTGTCCTATTATATCACCACAGCGTTTTAAAAAGCTATTTTATGAAAACTATAATAATAGTATTTTCAAATGGAAATATGCTTGGTGGAATCCAAATTTTCATAAAAGAGCTAATTTGGCATTATTACCAAAAAATTTACATTTAGCAAACGATCCTTGGTTTATTTTAACCAAAGAAAACGTAAAACAAGTATTTCATTTTTTATCACATAAAAAAGAATTAACAAAAACTATTTGTAGTGGTGGACTAGCTAATGAGTCATTGTTTGCCATTATATTTAAATATTATGGGGAATTAGATGATCCACCAATTAAAACACATATTTATTGCGCTTCATCACATATAACAGATTGGAGCCGTATGAGTTCTGCTACTAGTCCACACTTATTTAAAGAGGGAAATGAAAAAGATATAGAGTTTATTGATGCAGAGCTTAATAAAAAAAAGCAATATGGTGTTGCGTTTATTCGCAAAGTTGCACCAGAATTTCCTGATGCTATTTTACGCAAATATATTTATGATAATGATGATAAAAATATAAGGCTAGTAAAACCTTTTGATATGATTCGTCAAGATTGTATTATATTTGTAATTAAAAATAGATGGTTGCTAGGTGCACTATTTTTGGCTTTAATAATAAAATTAATTATATAATATAAAAATTTAATATAAAAAAATAACATTTACATATTGTATATAAATGTTATTTCATTTTTTTGCATTATTTGCTCTACTATTTAGTAGTAATGTTTCTGCAGCAATTAATCAATTGTCCTTTAGTGGCGGAGGTTCTTTTGGCGCGGTTGAAATTGGAATTTTTAAAAGATTAATGGATTTAGAAGGAAGAGAGAAAACCTTTGATTTATATACAGGCATTTCTGCAGGCGCATTAAATGCTGGATTTTTGTCTTATTTTAAAAATATAGGTGACGGTATTCGCGTTGCCGAGCGTATTTATACTTCTATTAATAATCGCATGGTTTACAAATTATTACCAACTACGGGTGTGTCTGTATTAAATACAGAACCATTATATAACACCTTAAATGCTGTTATTAGTAGAATGCCGAATGAACCTGTCGTTCATACTTTAATTGGAGCAACCAATTTATATAGTGGTAATTTAGATGTATATTCATTTGAAGACTCTGATGATAAAGTGCATTTATTAATGTCATCTTCTGCAATTCCTGGATTATTTCCACCTATTAATTATAATAACAATTTATATGCAGATGGCGGGACATTAAGTAATGAATTATTGCAAGTTGAGCATAAAGGCAGCGAGTATATTAATATTACATTTATAACACCATATGAAGGTTATATTTACGATAATGAGCCCATTGATTCGCTTGAAAAAATGATAAAGAGAACCATTTCTATTTTAACATCAAACTATAATAATCCTTTAGCTACCTTAAATCAAAACTGTGCTAATCCAATTGGAGAGATTAATAAATATTATGTTGATCCTGCGTTGCTTGAAGGTTATAGTATATTAAACTTTGATAATGGCAAAGAACTTATTAATATTGGGTACAAAGGCGTTAGACAAAAAAAATATAAGCTATGTTAAAGCTTTTGGACAAAGTCCTTTAAGCGACTGTATTAAAGCTTTCGGACAAAGTCCTTTAAGCGACTGTATTAAAGCTTTCGGACAAAGTCCTTTAAAAAGTCCTTTAAGAAGTTTTCCATCTTGTTCCACAATCTAGGCACTGCACAAAAACAGTTGTCGCTTCATCACAAGACCTTGTTTGCTGTGTGTAGTAAGTGCAATTTTTACCTTTACATTTGCGGCAAGTAAAAGTATCTGTAGCCGCGGCCATATTAATTTCAAACTTGCTTTTGTCTCTTTTCGATTTAATTTCAATTAATTTAGCCCATCTTTCAGGTGCCAACTCTTGATGGGTCATAAATGCAACCACATGCGGAAGAACATTTCCGTCATTAATATTTTGTATAATATCATCACTTAAATTGGTAACAATACTTCGCAAACGATCCACGTAAATTTGAACGAAGTGTTTATTGTCCCATTTTTTAACAATTTTTTGACGTTCAGCTTCTTTTAATGAATAGTTAAAGATGCCTCGCTCCAAATTCAATGTATTTTTTTCATTTTGCAACTTTTCGTTCAACTTCTCGCGAATCTTAGAACGAAATAAATCGGGATTATCTATCTTCTGTAAGGACATATTATTGATTTAACTATAATAATTATATTTAAATCAATATCAATTTTATTTTAAAAAGGTGGAGCCAAAAATATAAAGTTTGAAATTAAGTTTCTTTAATTTATTTTGTTATATGTTTATCGTCATATTCATAATCTTCTTCTGATAATTCTGAACCAACATCTTCCACATATAATTTGCTATTATTACTTTCAGAATCACTTTCAGTTTCATATTCAGTATCTTCTTCGCCTACGCCGTCAACACCTTCAGTGTCTTCTTCTGAACCACTACAACTACCGTTGCTATCGTCTATAACAAATCCGTCTTTTAAATAACCTTGTTTTGTTTTTTTTGATTTTGAAACTGATGCTAATTCATTTTCTACGCCTTCGTCGTCATCATCGTTCCCAGTTGCAGTTAAGTCTTCAAAACCACCAAATAATTTTTCATATGCCTTATTCCACATTGGCAAAGTTAAATCAGCAAAATTTTTCTTTTCACCCTTGCTATAAGCTACTAAAGCACAACTTCCAAATAAAAGCGCGGAGTCAACAGGAGGTGGAAAATCATATTTATTTTCAGCACCTGGTCTTCCATCTGTTTTACCATATAATTCAATGTAATATTTTTTTCCTTCTGTTTTAAAAGTCCATTCAGTTTGCTTTAAAAAATCATCTCCCTTTTTAAAACCGCATTTTTTATATAATTCTTCTAATTTAAAATCTTTAACAGCGAGAGATTTAAGAGTGCCAGCTTTTTCAACAATAATTACGTTTAATGGAAAAGACATTATAGATAACAAATATAATTTTATAATGTTTAAGTTGTTTTATAATATTAGTTTTATATTATATTTCGTAATCTTATTTGTAATCTTATATTTAAATATATTATGTTATTTTGGTCGATTCAAATTACTATTGCATCTATTATTTTTATATTTATAGTTCATTATCTTATAAATTTTTTTAAATCTGTATTAACTGTTCCAAAAATTAAGGATTTAGTAAATACGCCAAATAAAAAGTATGAAAGTATGTATAATACAATTAGTCAAAGTACAAATACGAATATAAATTCAAGTGCAAATACAAACTCTAACGCGGATTTAGATGATTATACTTTAATTGATTTATTGCCAACTGCAAATGAAGAAACTAAGCCAAATATGAAAAAAGAATTAAAAAACTTTTTAAAAAAGCAAATGCATAATACAAGTTTATCAGCTAATTCATATAATAATTTTTAAATTTATAAAATATATTTAAAGACAATTTTAGTAATAAATATAGATTAAAAGATGTCAACTCTAAATAAAGACGCTATATTAAGCAATTTTCCTAACGTAAAACTTTCTTATGAAAATATTACACATAAGAAGGTTTATAATTCTAACTACATTGTTGCCGTTCCTGTTGGCAAAAAATGTTTTATTTGGTTTACTACGCTAAGCGGCAAACCTATTTGTTTACTTTTAGAGTTAGATAAAAATAAAAAGGTGCAAGAAATTAAAATGGCACACACAAAATTTTCACATGATTTAGCAGAAGGAAATGGAACAATAATTTATGGAACAAAGTTTTATTATAATAGTATGAATTTTTTTAGTATTGAAGATATATTTTATTATAAAGGTTGTGAAAACTATAACGTAAAATGGCAAGGCAAATTAACCCTCATAAAAGATTTATTGGAAAATAATATATATCAAAAATCTTACAATGGTTACTTAACATTTGGACTTCCTATTATGTGTAGTAAAATGGAAGAGTTTGAAAATGTTATATCACAAGTTGGTTATCGTATTGATTCGGTGCAGTTTTACTTATATAATCGTATTAACAGTTATTTAACTATGGATTATAGAAAATTCACTCAACAAAAGGTTGAAAATACAAATACAAATACAACTACGTCTTTATTTAGCCAATTTGGTTTAATGCAAGCAAAACCCTTAAAACAAGAAAACCATATAAATAAAGAAACAAACGAGAAAAAAGAAAAAAGAGAGAAAAAAGAAATTGTATTACAAGTGCGCGCGGATTTAGAAGCAGATATTTATAATTTATATTGTTTAAACGGTGAATTAGAATTTGTTGGATTAGCACATATTCCAGACTACAATACTAGTGTTATGATGAATAAGCTGTTTAGAATTATTAAAGAAAATGAAAATTTAGATGCGTTAGAAGAAAGTGATGATGAAGACGAATTTGAAAATGAAAAAGAAGACAAATATGTTCATTTAGACAAGATTTATAATATGGTTTGTGAATATAATCATAAATTTAAAAAATGGACTCCACTACGTGTAGCTGCAGAAAAAGCGGTTATTTCAAATGCAAATGAATTAAAATATTTTAATATAGTATATGAACAAAACAAAAAAAAAGGTAAATAATAAAAATAAAACCTGTAAAGTAACTCAAATTCCAACATCAGATAAAGACATTAAATCTATAATTGATGTTAATGCTATTAAAAATAATGTTAATTTCTTAAAGAAAAAAACTGGAACCGATTTAATGCCTGTATTAAAAGCAGACGCATACGGTCATGGATTAATTGAAATGTCAAAAATTTTGCGTAGTTTAGGAATAAAATATATTGGTGTTGCAACATTAGGAGAAGCTATATTATTACGTAAAAGTGGTGATACAGGTAGAGTATTATCTTGGTTATATGATATTGACGGACAAGAAATTAAAGATGGTCTTAAATTAAATTTGGATATTGCAATATTCGATGAAAATCTTATTCCAAAATTAGAAAAACTTATTCCAAATGGCACAAAAATAAAAATAACAATGTTTGTTGATACAGGCATAAATCGTGCTGGCATTCCTTATGAAAAATCATTACAAGCATTTAAAGATGTTGCAAAATGTGATAAATTTGAAATTGTTGGTATGATGTCGCATTTAGTATGTTCTGGCATTAAAAATAGTCCAATTGTTAACGAACAATTAAGAAAATTTAGAGTATTAAGAAAAGAATTGGAGGAAATAGGAATTGTTCCACCATTAGTTCATATTGCTAATACAGGTGCGTGTTTAAATTATGATGTTTCCGATTTTACGTTATCTCGTCCAGGTTCAGGTATATATGGTATTCCTGGAGATGATAAATTACATAAAAATTTAAAATTAGCAATGACTGTTAAATCGTATATAATTCAGTTAAAAGATATAGAAAAAGGTCAAGGTATAGGTTATGATTGGAAATATATAACGCCTAAAAAAATGCGCGTTGCTGTATTGCCAATAGGTTATGCGGATATAATACCTAGGTCAGCATCACTTAAAATGCACGTTTATATTAATGGAACAAAAAGAAAAGTTTTAGGGTTAATAAGTATGGATCAAATAATAGTTGAAGCAAAAGAACGCGATAAAATAAATGATGATGTTATTATTTTTGGAAATGGTAAAAATTGCGTTCAAACAATATTTGATGTAGCAAAAGTTGGTAATGCATTTCCAATTGAAATATTATGTCATACAGGTTATCGCATTAATAGAACATATATTAATAGGTAAATTATATGTATAATTAATTTTATATCTATACATATAATAATAGTATGTCAGGTTCAGGAGCCTCTAACTTAGGTTATGGTAATATACAACCATATAATAATAGTCCTTTTGTAAATGGAACCAGTTCAAATAATCCAGCAAATTTTAGCAGTAATGAAGTGCCAGGTTTACCTGGATTAGCTGGCGCAAAAAGCAATGTAGATGCTGCGGCTGGAGTGGTGCCAGGTATTTGTTCTTTTAAAGGCGGTGCAAAAGGTCTTAAAAGAAAAATAAAAAATATCACTAAAAGATATAAGAAGATGAAAGGTGGAAGTAGAAAAATGAAAAGTTTAAGAAAAAAGCTTCGTTCAAGAATGGCTTCAAGATCTTTAGCGCGTGCTATGGCTGGCGGTCGCCGTTCCAGTCGCAAGCTTAGACGCATTCGTCGCAGTCGCAAACAACGCGGTGGATATTCTCAATACCAAAACAATCAGCCATTTGATTTAAATTACTCAACTGGAGGTCAATTAAGTCCTAGTTTGTCTGCATTAGCAAATCCAGTTCCTATTGATAAAATAACCAATAATGCTATTGACAATTATAATCATTATACCAATACTGGTTTTCCTAGCAGAGGACATTAAATTTTATAATAACAAAATTAATTTATTATTATATATTATAATATGAGTTCAGATTTAGATATGAGTTCAGATTTAGATTCAAGTGACGATGAAAATTATAAGCACTATAATTATAACCATTATAGTTTACATTCAAAACCTGCTATAACAAATGCAACTATTAACTATGATGTTAACGAAGATGTTGGACAAAAAATTGCAAAACTTTTAGATTTTGTAAATAATAATCCAAATATTACAAATGAACAGCTTAAAGGTATTAGCATTGCAATTAATAATAGAATAAATACAGGTTCAAGAGTCAAACAACAAATGAAAACGCATTTTTATTTAGACAAACCAACTGAAAATAAAACCCAAAGAGTTAGTTTTTCATCTTCTACAAAACTTGGTGGTAAAACTAAAAAGGGTAAAAAATCTAGAAAAACCAGAAAAAATAAGCGTTCTAGACATTAACTTTTTTAGTTTTAGAATGTCCATAACCATATTTGCGTTTCGCTTTATTTGCTAAAATAAATGCTGTCTTATTATGCTGACAACCTTTATTTATAATATCAAAATCTACTGCGGCTGCTTTTCCGCCAGTAATTGAGCTGGCGAGTCTTGCTAAACCCCACGACTGAGCTGTTTGATTGGGTCTTGAACCAGAAGAAAAATATGCACCAGCACCTTTATTAACAATCTTTTTTAACGCAGCAACAGAGCAACCTGTTTTAGCTGCCAATTCTTTTGAAGGGCTAATATTTTCAACACCATATATTTTACGGGCTTCAACAACATGCTTTGAACCTTTGGACTTATAAGATGCAACCTTCTTTCTAGTAAAATACTTTTTTTTTTTATATAGTTTTCTAGACTTTAATAACATACTAACTTGCTTTTTTTTGTCTTTTTTAGATAAATTTTTTGGTAAATATCTTATAGGAATTTTCATTTATATAATTTAATATTATTATTTAAATTATATATTTTTATCTACTACAACTTCCTTAAGAACATTTTTTATAATTCTCTCATTTTTCTCAAAATCATTATCCCCTTTGCCTCCCATTGATTCATAAACTATTTTGTTATATTTATCATTGTGTGTAGAGTGGTATTTCATACAATCAGGATTTTCCTCTCTAAATTTGGCAAACAAGTTTGCATTTTTATACGCAACTTTCTTAATAAGCTTATGCATTTTAGATCTGTCTTCATCTTTTTCCCATTTATCGTCGTCTTTAATATATATGGTTTCTCTCTTTTTATCTGTACAATGAACTGGTCTCTTCGTAACATCTAATGCTTTTAAATTCTTAACAATTATATTTGAAATACCTTCAATATAACCTGCTTCACCTACATGTTCTAGATCTGAAAGTTGTAATTTAAGAGAATCTACAAAATCACCAATATTCATAGCTTCCTTGCAAGTTTCATTTAAAAAAAAATTTAGATTAAACGCTTTATTGTGTGAATTTGTTGTGTTGTGGCTATTATTTGTGGTGCCATTTTTAACGATTTCTAATAGCTCTTTATTTTGTTTTAAAAGTTCAATAATTAGGTTATCTTTATCGTGTAAATTTAGAATTAGATTTTCATTATTATTAACTATAACTGCGTTATTATTACTACATGTCTTATTGTGTTTCCATAAACCTGACCGAGTATTAAATATTTTACTGCATATTTCGCAGCAAAAATTTAAAATCGCTGATTTTTCGCTGATTTTGTTTCCAAATGTTTCCATTTTGACCTTTTTACAGTGCTTCAAGCTAATTAAATGGTCGTCATAATTACATTTTCGAGACGTATAATAGTCGCAAAATTTGCAGAAAAACTTTGGTGCTGATTTTGCTGATTCTTGGTTTCCTAAAATTTCCATATAATACTTTGAGAAAATGTTTTTAAGTATTTATAAAAAAATTTTATGCTCACAAAATTAAAATTATTTTTTTTGCAACCAGACGATAAAATTTTTTTATGGTCTCAAATTCGATTTTTTTTAACATCGTTTTTAAAAAATCGAAAAATGGACATTTATAAATGTCCAAAATCGAAAATTCAAAAAAACTTTCCCAACAAAAATTTTACATTTTATATAATAAATTGAAATTCCTACTTAAAGCCGAAAAAATTAAAATTTACAATTCAAAATATTTTATATATTTATTATATGAAACGAACTAAAAAACGAAAACAAAATACTAAAAGAAAAACAATTAAACGTCGTTTTAATAAAAAAGGCGGCGTTCAAAAAAAATGCGATATATGTGGAGTTGCATTTCATATGACCGGAACAGTTGGTGCACCACCAAAATCACAAATGTATGGTGCGGAATTATTTGAAGATCACATTAAAAATCATCCAATATGTAAGTATTGTAATACTACACTTTTAGATGTAAATAAACTAATTGAACATATTAATTTAGAACATCCTGATAAATACAATACCGCACAAAAAATAAAATTTGGTATATTAAACGAGAGAAATTTACTTGATGAGTTAAGAAATAAGAGTGTATCTATTGTAGGACAATCTCCTGAGTTTAATTTATTTTATGATGCAATAGAAAAAAAAATAAATACCAAACCTGTTGTGAAAGAAGTTATAAAATCTGAAAAGAAAGATGTAAAAACTAAACAAAGAGAGAATGCTAATCAAAAAAAAGAAGAAAAACAAAAAAAAGACGAGGAACAACTTGAATTAAGTAAAAAAGCATTTGCAGAAGAACAACGATTATTAAAAGAAGCGGCAGAAAAAAGAAAAAAAGAAAAATTAGAAGCAGCCGAAAGAGAAGCACGTATGTTAAAAGAACAAGCTCAAAAAGAAAAAATAGAAAAAGAAAAAGAAAAAAAAGCTGCCAAAAGATTAGCAAAAGATAAAATGATTGCGGATCAAGAAACAGCTGCTATGGAAGCTGAAGAATTCATATCTAAAGATTTTAATGATAAACTTAAAGAAGCCGAATCAATGAAACAAGTAATTGATATTATTGATAATAATAAATTATCGGCTGCAGCATCTGAATTTGTTCCAGTTCAAAGACAGCAACCATTAAGGTTAACAGATATATTAACAGAAAAAGATTTTCAATACCTACCTATTTCAAAATGGTTTATAGCTATTCAAAGATTATATCCTGCAATGTTCGGTTATACAGATGCAGTTTATTCTAACCGTATGTATTTAGATATAAGTTTTTTTATTCTATTTTTAATAGGAATTGTAAATTTTAGATTGAACTCGAAAGGAATAAATTTAAAACTTATTTTAAAGGGTGGAAAAGCGTCTCAAATGATAATGTCGTCATATGGAATTAATAATACACCCATTTTAACAGATGACGTTGATATTTTATTGGTTCAAGAAGGTGTATATGATTACCAGTTTTTATTAAATTTTGCTAGTGATTTTGCGACATATATTAATCACTTTTTTAATTATCAATTATCAGTATTAGTTCCTCCAAATCCTATATTAACCAATAAAAATATTGTAAAGATTAGTTTTGTTTATAATGGTTTTATACCACTAAGTGATATAGATTTTAAACAAGTTGAAAGTGAATTTTTACAGGGAGAGAATATTATTACTACTAAAAGCACTTGGAATGTAATGGAAAATAAAAAACAAATATATACTTATAATTTGCTATTTTACCATCAAAGCTTAGAAGCATTTATTGCAGAAAAAAAATATTATTTGCAAATATACGATAATATTATTCAGAAAAAGAATGAAACAGAAGATTGTGATTGTGCTAATATACACGATCGCGAATGTGCAAAAATTTGTGATTATAGAAATAAAATGTTGGATAAATTTAATAAATATATATACCCATTAGAACAATTACAGCAAACAATCAATAATAAATAATTTATTTTTTAATTTTTAAAAAGCAAGTTTCAGTTAAGTAAATATCTTTGGGTTTTTCATTTATTTCCTCTTCATCATCAGTATCACCTGCAATGCTTCTGTCTGATGAACTTGTGCTTTTAATTGATACATTTTTTGCCACTTTTTCTTTTGTTTGCTTACAAGTCGCAGATGCCTTAGGATTATAAATAACTTGCCACGAATCTGTATTTGTATTATAATTTGTGCTATTTACATAAATAATTTTATAATTTTCTTTTTTATAAAATGTTTTTCTTTTACGCCATTGGTTTTGAAATAAATCGTGGCTATCTACTATATCCACCACAATTGGACTGCTATGTTTCTCTCTAAGAATGCGACCCACACTCTGTTCTATATCCGTTTTTGGTGTTGCCATAATAAGTGTCGTAAGAGTTTTTATATCAAGAGCCTCTGCCGCCATTGCATAAGTAGCTATAACAACTTTTTTTGATTCTGTTTCTTTAAGCGCGGATTCTTTCATTCCACCAACATAATATCCAACACTTGCGATTGATCTGTGAGCAATTGCGTCGTGTAAATATTTAAGCAAATTTTTATTATGTGCTAATATCATAATTTGCTGGTTTGGGTTGGTTTTTAACATGTCAGATAATACTTTTAATATAAATTCACTTCTGCGGTTATACTCGCATAACTTACTAATCATAGTGCTGTATGCTGGGTTGCCTCTAAAATCAGTCTTAACTTCATTAAATTCGTCATCATCTACTTCATACTTAATTGCGTGAACAACAACTGCACGTTCTTCATCTCTTTTGCCTTTAAAAATAATATCTCCTAAAAACATTTTGAATACACTTGTAGTGCCATCCTTTCGGTTCATGGTTGCCGATAGTCCAAGCATATATTTAGTTACAAGTTTAAAGAGAGAATTTGAAAATACCTCGCTAGAAATATGATGCACTTCATCAATAATAGTTAAACCAAAACTATCAAATGTAGATGCAGGGTATTCTTTCATTGATAAACTTTGAAGCATTCCAATAACAATATCTTTATCTTCAATATCAATAATAGGTCCTTGAATTTTACCTACTCTTGCAGTTGGCAAAAATTGCTGTATTCTCTCTATCCATTGATTCATTAAAAATTCTTTATGAACTATTATAAAAGTTTTCTTTTTAAGACGTGATATAATGTTAAGTGAAAGAACTGTTTTTCCATAAGCACATGGAAGCTCAAGCAAACCACCACCAAATCCAACCTTATTTACGTGGTTAATATATGTATTAACAACTATTTCTTGATTTTCACGTAATTTTCCCGCAAATTCTATATTTATATCAACGCCTTCTCCAATTTTATATTCTTTAGGCGCTCCATATTTTTCCACACCATAATAATGCGGAACATAAAACTTGGCGGTTGACTCGCGATATGCAGGAAAAGTTTTATCAGAATTTGGACCCATTCCACTTTGTAGAGAGAAAGGTCGAATAGTTAAATCATTGCGCAGCGCCTTTTGTTGTTCTATAGTAAGCTGATTTTTAGGTATAGTATAACCCTTTTGTCCTAAGTATGTATTTATAGTATTTTGCATTTTAAAATGTATTATATTATTTAGAAAAATATGTTTATATTCTTTTGATAATGTTTTTACTTATACAAAATAAAAAATCTATGAATATGATATATATGGAAAGTCTTACAAGTCTATTTAAAAAAGAACATATGGGCGAATTAGTTTTGGCCGTAGTATTTATTATTTACCTAATTTTAGGATTAAAAACACCTGAACCTATTGCTAATCTTATTGATACTTTAGTTGGAAAAGTAGTTCTTGTTTTAGTTGTTATTTACATGTTTATGCACGTTCATCCTGTTTTAGCTGTTTTATCTCTCTTTGTAGCATTTGATTTACTTCGTCGCGCTTCTTTAGCCACTGGTTTAGATGCTTTACAAAAGTATGCTCCCTCTGAAGAGAAAAAGATGTCTCAATTTACCGCATATAACCAATTTCCTTATACTTTAGAACAAGAAATGGTTGCAAAAATGGCGCCAGCAAAAAGTTCTGGTTTCTCTCTAAGTCAAGCTTCTTACAAGCCTTTGATGGATAATTTATACGATGCTTCACCAGTTAACGGCGGCAATTAAATTAAATTAAATTAAATTAAATTAAATTATATTAAATAATTAATATTCATTAAGTATTTAATTAAGTATTTAATTAAGTAGAACCAATTTTAAATTGCTCTAATGTTGGCATTTTAGCTTCGCCTGTTACCATATAAGAATATCCATAACTTACCGCAACAAATATAGCAATAAATAGCAAACAACCAATAATAATTTGCATAATAGTTTGAAATGTTTTGTTATTTGTAATATCAGTAAAATCATATGTAGTTACGTTTTTATTATATGTTACAGCAGTTTCTTCATCAAATGATCCAGTGGGCTTGCACGAAATATAAATGCCTTCGCCAATTTTAGTGGCATTAGGTCCTGTCGCGTTAAAAAAGAGTTGACCGCCAGGCGTTGGCATTGGAAAAGGTTTAATAATTTTTTGTAATGTGGTAATTGTTGATGAACTTAAACCAATTGCGTTTGTTATATCAAATACAATCCAATCGCCTTCGTTTGTATAAGTATAAAATGGTTTGCTAGGAACAATATCTTGTAATGTAAAACCATTAATATTTAAGTTTGCGGTTTCACCAGACGCAGGTGCACTAGAAGAGACACTTTGTATTACTTCAGTTATTAAATTGGACGCAGTGGATGAGTTGCTAGAAGATGTAATGGGAATACAAACAAATAAATGTGCACCGCCTTGAACGGGAATATGCTCTATTAAAATTTCTGCGGTAGCTGTTGCACCATTAAATATATGAATAGAAGGAGAATAAATTGTAATATTTGATACATTATATTTTTGGTTATTATATGTTACAGGTGGAATTTTAGATGAATCAGGTGTAAGCGCAATAGTAACACCATTATTTTTAGCAGTTAAATTAGTTTCAGAGTATTTAAAATTAAAAGCGCATTTTAAATCACATTTTCCAGAAATGTTTTGTTTAGATATATTTATATTTTGTGTTGTCATTAATATAACTATATAAATAAAAATATTAATTTATTTATATAGAATGAAATTAACTAAAGGAAAAATATCCAAACTTTACAATAAAAAAAAGCAAAGTGTAAAGAAAATAAATAAAAAGAAAAAAGGTTCTCTAAAAAGCAAAACATTTAGAAGAAAAAGAAGTATTAATTTAGCTAATAAATCACTAAAGAAATACAGATATAAAAAGGGTGGCTCTGAAGGAGTAGGAGATATGCCTAAAGAAGAACCTGTTGTAGAAACACCAGTAGCCGAACAACCTGTTGCAGAAATGCCAGCAGTTGAAGCACCGTTAGCAGAAATGCCAGCAGTTGAAGAACCAGTAGCAGAAACACCCGTTGAAGCACCTGTTGTAGAAACACCCGTTGAAGCACCTGTTGTAGAAACGCCAGTAGCAGAAATGCCATTAGAAATGCCTGCGGAACAACCTCTTGCAGAAGTGCCAGCAGTTGAAGAGCCTGTTGCAGAAATGCCTGCAGAACAACCTGTTGCAGAAGTGCCTGCAGTTGAAGTGCCTGTTGCACAGCCTGCAGAACAACCTGTTGCAGAAATGCCTACAGTTGAAGAGCCTGTTGCAGAAATGCCAGCAGAAATGCCAGCTGAAATGCCTGCAGAAATGCCTGCAGAAATGCCAGTAGCAGAAATGCCAGTTGAACAGCCTGCGGAAATGCCAGCAGAAATGCCAGCAGAAATGCCAGCAGAAATGCCAGTAGAAATGCCAGTAGAAATGCCAGTTGAACAGCCAGCAGAAATGCCAGTTAAACAGCCAGCAGTTGAAGAAGCTTCAGCAGTTGAATCCGCACCATTAGTAGATTTAACAACGCCAACAGAAAACCCAGAATTAGTTCAAAGTTTAGCTAAAGTAGTTGACTATATAAGTGAAAAAGTCGCCGACAAAGTAGCCAGCCAAGTTGCTAACAAAGTTGAAAACACAATTCAATCTTCAGAATTAGTTGAATCACAAAACGGATTTGATGCAGTAAATCAAGCAGCAAATGTAATGGCATCTGATATGACTGGTGGAAATGTAAAAAAAAGAAAAAAGAATAAGTATACACGTAAATTCAGATTAGTAAAGAATAACAAATCAAGACGCAATTAAACAATAACATTAAAACTTTCAATTGGAATCCACATAAAACTTGGTGGAACACCAAAATCATAAGTTGTAGATACTTCAACATAAATTTCAATATTTAAAGGCTCTTTTGATGCATCATAAAAATCTTTTGCCTTTAAAATGTCTTCTTTTGTTAAATTTTTGTCCTCTCTGGTATTATAACTATAGATATCATTATAATGAACTTTTTTAAGCATTCTTATGCCGCGAATTTTACTATAATCGGTGTAAATTCCCATATTGTAAATATTAAATATAATTTGTATTTAATATTTTTATAAAAATAATATAAATATAAACAATTATAAACATATAATGTCAGTAATAATATATTATTATACGGATTGGTGTCCTCATTGTTTTAAGTTTACTCCAATTTATCAAGAAGTTAAAAATCAATTTAAGGATATCGAAGGTTTATATTTTCTTGAAATAAACTGTGAACACAAAGACAGTACATATTTGTATGAAAAAGGAACATATTTAGTAAAAAAAGGGTCGGATTTTGTTGAAGAAAAATATATAGATTTTAGTTGTTTAAAAGCATATCCAACTTTAAATTTAGTTAAAAATAACAAAGTAATAGAATTAGAAAAATTTACAAAAGAAGCTTTTATTGAATTAATTAACAATAGAAATTTAAACATAAGGTAAATATTTGATTGTATCATTATCATACATAGTTACACGATATACTTCATTTGCTCCTTCAATATAAACGGTATCACCATTATATAACTTATCGCATCCATATTCGTTAGTGCAACTTTTACCTGCTTTTGAAACAGGCAATTTAATATTATTATGTTGATTACCTGACGTATAGTATTGCCATTTATCTCTATTTGTAAATAATGGACGTCCCATAAGAGGAATTATATTATCTTTACTTGAGCCATTAGATGGTGCTAAAATACCAAGTTGTCTATAATGAGTATCAACTGCGCCAACATTGGTTGAAACATTAATTGGCATTATACCTGGTACACGTTCGTGGTATCTTGGATCATAATGGCCTGGATTATTATTAAAGGCGAATACAGGAGCAAAATAACGCTCATCACGTAATGGAGGTGCGTAAGGGTTCAATAAGGGGTCGCTAAACATTGGTAAATTATTATAAGGCCAACTTGGTAGCCAACCAGAGAACCAATTTGATCCATAGTTCTCTCTATTTGTTTCCTTAATAACTATTTTTTCGGATGGATTTAATGATTTGCTACCTGTATTTGCATAAATTAAATATCCAATAATAAAAACAAATAATATTATAAAAGCAATTGAAATATTTTCAACGCATAATACGCCAGGAGGACATTTTTTCATATTATATATAATATTACATTTTAATATGAAATTTACAAAATTTATTGTTGTTGAGTTACATTTCCTAAACCACCAGACATTTTTTTAGCCATTTCCATAACACTTCCTAAGGAACCATTACCTGATTCCATACTTTCCATCATTTTTTGCGCCTTCTCGGCCATTGGCATAATACTTTGAATTAAAGGTGTCATTGCTTCCATAGATTTTGCTAAATCCGCTTGTTGTTTCATTAAACCTTGGGTATCACTGGTAAGGCGTTTAATACCATCGCTTCCAAGAATTTTATTTAACTCGTCATATGCGTCTTCAATTGTTGCTGCATAGTCAATTTTACTTGAAGCGCTCTTTTTGCGTCCAACTTCAAAGCTTTCATCTGTTTTAACATTGGAAGATACTACTCCACCGTCTTCTTTTTCTTTAGGTTGTTCTGTTCCAGGAAGCATTGGAGGTTCTTGTTTTTTCTTATCATCCATTGCCTTGTCTAAATGTTTTTTATTTTCTTCTGCGGCATCAGTAGGTTTTTTATCATCCTTATTCTCTAAACCTTCGAAAACAGAACCAGATTTTAAGGATAATAAGTTAACTGCGATTAATGGAACGCCTAAAATAATAATCATATTTTTACTAAAGTATTTAACTAAAATAGCTAATACAATAAAAAACAAAACATTATTAAACTTACCCATAACAGCATATCCAATTACATTTAATAATGCAATGAAAGATACAACGTTCAAAACCAATTTGTTTGTTAAAAAATTATTTACAACTGCGTTAAACTTCATTATATATAATACAGCGTAAAAAATTTGTTTTAAATATTTAAATAAAATTGAATTGTTTTAATACAAACAATAAGAAATACAAAAAAATACAAATAATATGGCACCTAGAATGAATAACTTAGAAAATCCTAATTATATTAATAATTATTATGAACCAAATATAGAAAATATTGATAATGAAAACTATAATATATATGATGCAGATGAACCAAGTTCTACAAAATATAATATAGTTTTATGCGAATTATATAATAACACACACGGAACGCCAAATGCAGAGTTACAACATTTATATTATAATTATTTAACTATTTATCGTTTTAAAACTTTGGATATAAATGAAATAAATGAAATTGTGTTTGTTTATAATGATTGTTACGAATTTATAGAAAATAGAAATAGATTATCACCCATTAGAAACTTTGAAAATATATCAACACGAGAGAATTATGTTAAACCAGAAATTGCACAATGTGTTGTATTAGAGTCTGGACATAATGTATCTATATTAAAAACATTTTGGTTAAGATTAGTTCAAAGAAGATGGAAAAATATTTTTAGAATTAGAAAAAATATTTTACGTTTAAGATGTCAACCAGCAGCGTTAAAATTCAGAGAAACACATAGTTGCTGGCCTGCTAATTGTGCAATTTTGCCTAGCATTAGAGGTATGCTTTCTAACGTCTAGAGGTTGTTTTAGCACTTGAAATAGAGCGTCTTTTATGTGATCTATAAGTATATCCTCCTTTATAAATTTTTTTTACCTTTCTTGTTTTGCTGCTTTTTTTTGCTTTTTTGGTATATTTACCACCTTTAATTAAACCATTACGAGTTGTCATAATATTAGCTCTATTTAAAATTGTTTCAATATCTGCAACATCATTTGCGTTTCTAATTTGTTGTAATGCGATTGCGTATTTATTATTAGGATTACTTGACTGTTGTTGTGCTTTCGCTTGAAGTTGAAGCATTAAATTATCAAGTGTAAAATTAGTTCCAGCAAAATTAATAGGTGTATTTCCTGGTAATCTGGGTGCTCTTTGAGCAGCAGCAGCTCCTGGTGGTGGTGGAGGAGGACCTTGAGGAATTGAGTTTGATCTTTGAAGAGGTGGAGCAGCATTACCTTGCATAGCACTTGTAACTGCTTGTAATGATTGTTCAATTTCATCAAATATTGTTTGAATTTCGGCTTGAGATTGTTGATTGGGTTCAGAATTCATTAATGCTTCTAAATTGTTAGCAGCCTCAACGATTGCACCAGTTGCGGCAACAATTCTTTGTTTTAAAGAATCATTTTCAGCCTGTAATGCTGTATTTTGTTGAGTTAACTGCGCAATTTGAGCTTGGGCTGCTTGTTGATTATTACCAATATCTGCAACATGTCCATCAATTTCGGCTTGTTTTTGTTGAATGGTTGCATTTAATTGTTGTATTTGTGCTTCTTTATCATTAATTTGTGTGGTTAGTTCGGCTTCTCTTGCTGCCAATGCTTGATCTTTGGCATCAAGTTGTTGTTGATGTTGTTGAGTTAAAGCTGCAATAGCGTCGGCGTGTTGTTGTTGTTGGTCGCCTCTAGCAGCTAAATCGGCTTGTAATGCGTCGACTTGAGCTCTTAGTGCGTTTCTTTCTCCATCAATAGTGCGTAAATCCGCTTCCTTTGCATCAATTTGTTGTTGTAATGCTTGTTTTTCTGCAGCACATTGTGCCTGCAAGTCATTGAATTGTTGTTGTAATGCTTGTTTCTCTCCTTCAAGTCTTTGAATTTGAGCTTGTAAATCATTAATTTGAGCGTTATTATCGCCAATAGATGTAGTATGTGCATTAACTTCAGCTTGTAATCTATCTACATCGGCTTTAAGTGCTGCAATTCTACCAGCAATATCACGAATTCTAACAGAAATATCTCTTAATTTACCAATTAATCCTTGAGAAAATTGTGTTCTTTGTTGTAAGTTGGCTTGCACGTTTTGATTAATAGCAGCAAGTCTATCCATACTGTTTTGAAAATTTTGTAAAAAATCAGCCATTCTATAATATAATATAATAATTTAAAATCATTGTATTATAAAAAATAAAATTTTAAACTAGTTTTTTCTTTAATTCTGCGCCAATATAATCAGTATCATTCATAATCTCATCTAAACCAGAACGAATTGAATTAACTTCTTGCATAATTTTTTGTTGTTCTACCTTGGCATCTTCAATATTATATTTGCTTAATTTACCTGTTTGCGTTAAATCATCAATATAATTATTTATTATTTGTAGGGCGTTAATTTGATCGTGTTTTTGCTGAGTAATATAATTTTGATATTTGAGATAATCATCTCTTACTACACCTAAAAATTGATTTTGTTTTTGAATTTCTTTTAACTTTTTTTGTTTTTTTTCTAATAATTCTCTCTTTGAATCAATTAATTGTTGAATTTGCATAAATTGATTATTTTTATCTTCTAAAGGTTTTTTTATTTGTAGATTTGCATTTATATCTCGAATAACTTCAATTTTCATTCTTAAAATATTGAATTATTATATTTTATTATAAAAAATTTAAAATCTTTGATATATATTATTTAGGATGTCTAAAGAACCGTTACTTGCACCTGACGATAATCGTTTTGTTATGTTTCCAATTAAATATGACGACATATGGCAAATGTATAAAAAACAAGTGGATTGTTTTTGGAGAGCTGAGGAAATTGACTTAACAAAGGACTTGGATAATTGGAACAGCTTAAACCAAGACGAAAAATATTTTATTTCAATGATTTTGGCGTTTTTCGCAGCAAGTGATGGAATTGTATTGGAAAATTTGGCTTCTCGTTTTATGAATGATGTTCAAGTTTCCGAAGCCAGAGCATTTTATGGTTTCCAAATAGCAATGGAAAATATACATAGCGAAACTTATTCTCTCTTAATTGAAACTTATATAAAGGATAAAGAAGAGAAATCTAAACTATTCAATGCTATAGAGCACTTTCCTTGTATTAAAAAGAAATCAGATTGGGCGCAAAAATGGATACATGATAATCGAAGCTCATTTGCGACCCGCTTGGTTGCGTTTGCGTGTGTTGAAGGTATATTTTTTAGCGGTGCATTTTGCAGCATATATTGGCTAAAGAAGCGCGGTTTAATGCCTGGTTTAACATTTAGCAACGAATTGATTTCAAGAGATGAAGCACTTCACTGCGAATTTGCTGTGCTATTATATAGCAAATTATTAAGACAAGTGCCTGTAGCAAAGGTTCATGATATTATTAAGGAAGCGGTTGATATAGAAATTGAATTTATTTGTAACGCTTTACCATGCAAACTTATTGGTATGAATGCTGATTTAATGACGCAATATATTAAATTTGTTGCAGATAGATTGGTCGTCCAACTTGGATATAAAAAAATTTATGGTGTAGCAAATCCATTTGACTTTATGGAACTTATTAGCTTAGAAGGTAAGACTAATTTTTTCGAAAAACGTGTTGGCGACTATGCTTTAGCAAACAAAACGCAAACAAAAGATGCATTTGAATTAACTGAAGATTTTTAAGCTTTTTTTTTACTGGCGTTTTTTGGTTTTCTAACCTTATTTTCTTTTTCTAACTTGGCTTTTTCTTTCTCTCTATGTTCTAATAATTTAAACTCATCTGAACCTACTTTTTCTCTTTTATTCTTATTAATTGTTGCAGTTTTACCTAAAAACTGAGGAAATTTAATAGAACCAAACCCTTTTTTATTACATTTAGATGTCGCTTTAATGGTATTTAATGCGACATATGGCGACAATTCAAAGTCAAATACCGCATCTAATATATCGCCATCTGAAAGCGAATCCGCTGAATAAGCCAAATTATCCATACGTTTTACCATATCATTTGTGTTTAATGTATTTGTTATATAATTTTCTTGAACCATTAAAGTATGAATATCAGGTTCCATCCAATAATAACGCTGTTTATCTTCAATGCTATTTTCCTGCGAAAAGAGTTGTCCTGCAGTATCAAATATACTTAAGTTTTGAATATCTTTGCCTTTATCAGTCCGTTTTAAATTTGTACCTAACTGCAATGTATTTAATATAATTCGAATATCGCCATTGGATTGCTCGTATAATTTATCAATGCTTTGCTTACTTATTCTTATACCTTCTGTAGTAACCACTTTATAAATTAATCTATAAACATCATCATAACTTGGTTTAGTAAGCTTAAAATCAACACAATAATTTAAGATTGGCTTTATATTTTGGCTATATCGGTCGTCACAAATACAAATAATTGGAATACAAGTATCTTTAATACAATCAACAAGAGACGCAATAAAACCATAATCACCACTATTACTATCAATATCGCTTACAACTAGCGCATTATCTTGTCCGTTAATATTACGTTTTGTTTTAAGCAGTGGTTTAATAAATTCATTTATATAATTCTTATCTCTATCATCATCACAAGCTAATTCAATAATATTATAATCGTGTTTTTTCAGGAGTAGCTCAATAAGAAGCGATTTGCCAACGCCATTTACACCTGAAAATAAAGCGCATTTTGTCTTTTTATTGTTTGCGTCCCATTCTAATAACCATTGAATAAATGGCTGCACCAATTGCTTATTGCCTATAAAATCTTCTAACTTATTAGGTCTATATTTAATAGTATACATTGTTTATAATAATAATATACTATTTGTTTATTTAAAATTTATTGTATTCAATTTTAAATAAAATAAAAAATTGAATATAAAAATGCATATATAATTAAAAGCATAATTATATACATTATTATAGTATTTTAAAATGATTTCTTACCACAAGTCTTGGGAGCCTTTATTTAGTGAATATAACTATGAAGATATTGATGAATTATATACAGGATTAGAGCCTGTTTATCCAAAGAGGGAACATTTATTTCGTGTTTTTGAAATGGATGTTAAAGATATTCGTGTGCTACTATTAGGTCAAGATCCTTATCACGGTCCTGGTCAAGCGCATGGATTAAGCTTTTCAGTTCCAACTGGTGTAAATATTCCGCCTTCATTGCAAAATATTTATAAAGAATTAAACGCAGAATTTCCTGAACGAAATTATCAATTTAACTCTGGAAACTTGGAAAATTGGTTTTATAGAGAGAAGATTTTCTTGTTAAACGCGTCTTTATCTGTAGTTAAAAGTAAGCCAAGTAGTCATATGGATATATGGGCTGATTTTACAAATGATGCAATTAAATTTGTAAGTGATAATAACCCAAATTGTGTATTCTTACTTTTAGGTAATTTTGCAAAGGCAAAAGATGTATTTATAAAAGATAAAAGTAAGGTTGTAAAAGGTGTTCATCCATCTCCAATGGCGGCTCAATATGGATTCTTTGGTTCAAATGTATTTAAAAAAGTAGAAGCGGCTCTTGGAGAGAAAATAGATTGGTCTATATAATTTGTAATTAAAAATATATAAATATAAAATTACAATTAATATTTATAATGATTACTTGTAATTTAATGGGTGGTTTGGGAAACCAAATATTTCAAATTTTTGCCACTATTGCATACGCAATTAAAAGCAGAAATAAATTTCAATTCTTAGCTCAAGAAACATTAGGAGGAGGTGGTTGCACGCTTCGTTATACATTTTGGAACACTTTTTTTTTAAATTTAAAACCATTTTTAATTCATGCATTACCTCCTGTAAATGTAATTCGAGAAAATGGATTTGCATTTCAGGAATTACCTGTAGATTCAATGATTGGAACTAATGTATTAATATACGGTTATTTTCAAAGTTATAAATATTTTCAAGACCATTATGAAATGATTTGTAGACTTATTGGATTAGAAAAGTTAAAACAATCATTACTTGATACAATTGGATTGAAAAAAGAAGATCTAAATAATACAATATCAATGCATTTTCGTTTAGGAGATTATAAAAAATTGCAAGATTTTCATCCCATTGCTACACCAAAATATTATGAAAATGCGTTAAACCATTTTAAAGCGCAGTTTCCTGAAGCAAATTTTAACATTCTTTATTTTTGCGAAGATGAAGATGTAAATGAAGTAGAAATAACTATTCAAAATTTGGAAAATAAGTTTCCAAATTATAAATTTACAAGGGGAACAAATACACTTTCTGATTGGCAACAAATGTTATATATGAGTCTTTGCCGTCATAATATAATAGCAAATAGCTCATTTAGTTGGTGGGGTGCATATTTTAATAGCAATAAAGAAAAAGTAGTATGTTATCCTTCAGTATGGTTTGGAAATAATATGGATACTCGTGATTTATGTCCTGAAACATGGATTAAAATGAATTGTTAATTTAATTATATAATTAATAAAAAACATAAAAATTAAATTATAAACTTTAGTGTATAATGTCTTATGGAAAATATACATATGGTAAACCAAATATTTTTTGGGAAAGCAATAATGGTAAACTAATAGTAGGTAATTTTTGTTCAATTGCCTCAAATGTAAATATATATTTAGGTGGAAATCATAGAACAGATTGGGTAACAACATATCCTTTTGGACATATACATCAAAATGTATTTAATAAATTTAATGGAGATGGACATCCTGCAACAAAGGGAAATGTTATTATTGGAAATGATGTTTGGATAGGAAGTAATGTAACTATTATGTCAGGTGTTACAATAGGTGATGGTGTTGTTATTGCAAATAATAGTCATGTTATAAAAAATGCTGAATCTTATAGTTTAATTGGAGGAAATCCAGCCAAATTGATTAAATATAGATTTACCCCAGAACAAATTAATGATTTATTAAAAATACAATGGTGGAATTGGGATGATGAAAAAATTAATAAATTTAGTCCATTATTATGCAATACAAATATAGACGAATTTATAAGAATAGCAAAAAATGAATAATATATATGTTAATAAATATATTTATTATTTATAACTTTTTAATAAATCTTCTACTTTATTATGATTTCCTTTTGCATTAAATGCAGATTCACTGTGTATTCTATGTTTAACAAGAATTTCTTTACAATTATAAAATAGTTTATTTTGTTTTTTAAGTTTTAACCATAAATCATAATCTTCAACACCATTATTTTTTTCATTCCAATAACATAAATCTTTTTTAATTATAGCACTAGAATTAATAATTGGATTAAAGAATGTAAAATCAAAATTTACAAGATTACCTTCAGGTATATTTGGAACAATTCCAGGTCTATCTCCAATATAAATACATTTAGATCCAACTACATCATATTCATGTATTTTTGGAACTTGAAATTCTAACTTTCTTTGATGCCATATATCATCAACATCTAAAATAGCAATATGGCTATATTTGCAAAATTTTAACATTTCATTTAAAGTGTTAGATTTACCTTTAATAGTATAAAAATCAAAAACTCGTATTTTAGAACTTCTATTTTCATATTCTTTTGCAGTTAAATAAACATCCGAATTTTGTGGATGTCCATTAATAGCTATTATTATTTCCCATTCAGTATATGTTTGGTTTATAACAGAAGAAACAGATTCTTCAATAAATTCAATGCCATTATATATTGGTATTAATACACTAATCATTTTATAAAGTATATTAATTTAAAAATCTTTGAAACATAAACCAATTGTCTAAATTTGGATCATTTTCTCTTAATAATGTAAAATTATCAATATTTGAAAGTATACAATCTACTAATATTATTTGATCATCTTTAACCAAATAGTTATGTTTAAAATATAATTCTAATTTTTTGTTATACTCTGTTTTCCACCAGTTAATTTTATCTTTATAAAGTATAAAAAATCCACCTGCAATAGAGTTTTGAGTTGGTGGAATTTCTGTTGCTGGAAGACCGTCAGTATTTTTTTTATTAACAATATTATATAAATAATTCATAAAGCTGTCATCATTTGTTATGCAAGCATAATATATTTTATTTTTATCTAAACTTGCAATTTTTTCATTTTTAGGCCATTGCATTAAGTTAGATGTATGTAAATCCATAGGTCTATTTCTAAAATATCCTATATCGCACCAACCATAAAATTCTGTATTAAAATATTTTCTCTCAATAGTTTCATTAACAAACCATATTTTTTCAGACCATAACATATTTAATTCCCAACAAGTTCTATCATTTAATAAAGTATTTTTTCTATGATTTTTATTCCATTGTCTTTTGTATTTATAATTATAAAACTCTTCTAATGGTTTTATTACAATTTTAATATTTGGGTTATTGTTTGTATTTATGTATTGAGAACTATTTTGATCTGTATAAATAACCAAATTAAAGTTATGAACAATAGAAAAAAAATTATTCATCCATTCAATATATATAATAGGATCAAATTTAGATTTTATAATGTAAAAACAACTAGAAAATGTAATTGACATTTTTATAAATATTAATAAGTATAATATTTAATATAATTATAAAACTAATTATTTAAACATTAAAATTTTAAGTATTATATAATAATGACTAAAATAGCTATTTGTTACTGGGGAATGACACGTTCAACAAAATTAATTTATAATTCACATTTTATTAATTTATTTAATTTATTAAAAAATAATAATATTGAATATAAAATTTTTATGCATACATGGAAGGTTGAAAATAATAAAAATATAATATGGGAAAATGCAATTTCTATTCCTATTGACTATGAAGAATATAAATTATTACAACCAGATTATTATAAGATTGAAGAACAAAATTTATTTATAAACCAAATACATTTTAGTGATTATTTTAATCAAGAATTATATAATAAATACGGTGGAGATACACCTTATGAATGGAGACCTCAATTAATTATGAATCATTTATGTGCTTTAGAAAGTCAAAAAAGAGTATATCAACTGGTAAATAATAGTGGAGAAGATTTTGATTTTATTATGTTTATAAGACCTGACGTTTTAATTAATAATAATTTTAATGTTAATATTTTAAACAGTAATTTTGACATTATAATACCTAGTTATGATCATCATGAAGGTTATAATGATAGGTTTGCTATTTTGCCATTTAAAAAATCATTTAATTATGCATGCAGAATTGATGAAATTATAGATTTTAGAAAAAATCATGGTAGAATTGTTTCTGAAAAATATGTAAAATTTATAATTAATAAATATTACAATAATTTAAAATTTATAGATTTTTATATGAAAATAATTAGACCTGATGGAAGTCAAGTTTAGTTATTTATTATTATAAATTATAACATTTATAATAAAATAATATTCGTTTATTATTTATGAATAATATATTATAAAATAATAAATGTTCTTTAAGTTTTATTATGGCATCAAAACAAACAATATTGAAGTTACTAATATTGTTATGAATAATTATAAATACGAAAATAATATTTTATGTATACCAAGTGATGATAATACCAGATGTAAATTATTTGGAGATCCTGTATTTGGAATTGTAAAATCAATTTTTATTCATGATATTAAAACACATAATATATATGAATATGATGCAAATACAGAAATATATATTGATTTAAATTCAAATAATATTTATATTGATAATTTACCAGAGCACATTGAAAAACTTTTTCCACATAATAACGCAAAAGAACATATAATTTTAAAAAATATACAAAATCAACTAAAAATAAATTATGGAACATTTCAAGAAGAATATCCTGAACAAATTATGGCTGTTAAATATCTTACTGGAAAAGAAAAAATATTAGAAATAGGTTCAAATATAGGAAGAAATACTTTAATAATGGGACATATTCTTAAACAAAAAAACTCTAATTCATTAGTATCTCTTGAATGTGATTCAGATAACTTTGAAAAATTAAAACATAATAGAGATTTAAATAACTTTACATTTTATATTGAAAACTCTGCTCTATCAAAAAGAAAACTAATTCAAAAAGGTTGGAATACTATTGCTTCAGATGTTCTTATTAATGGATATAAAAATGTAAATATTATAGATTTAGAAAATTTACATAAAAAGTATAATATTGAGTTTGATACACTTGTTTTAGATTGTGAAGGTGCTTTTTACTACATATTACAAGATATGCCTGAAATACTAAATAATATTAATTTAATTATTGTAGAAAATGATTATGAAAGTATTATGCATAAAAATTATGTTGATAAGATTTTATACTCAAAAAATTTTAAAGTTATATATTCAAAAAGTGGAGGTTTTGGCGAATGTTCTAATAATTTTTATGAAGTATGGAAAAAAGAATAATAATTATTATTTATTGTTTATTTAATAAGATTAATTCTTCTAATTCTGGAAAGTTATTTTTTAATAAATTAATTTCTGTATTAGATAAATAATCCCATGGTTTATGTAATCCAAAAGAATTATTAGAAAATATAGTTTCAACACTAAATTCTTTAGCTTGTTCTACAGATGGTATATTTAAATTAATATTTATATTATTGCCACATGTATTTGTAAAAAATCTATCTTCATAATGAACTTCTCCATTATTTTTAATATACCCACCTTCTTTTAACATTTCTAACATTTTAGACTTTTTTCTAAGAGAAAGACCTCCATTACCTACTTTATTGATAGTTTTCCACGGAGCACCTACATAATCATAATTTAAAAATTTATAAATATTGTCCTTATATTTATTTGATATTAATGTATCAGTTTGAAAAACTAAAAACAAATCAGTATCAATATTTTCGTAAAATTCTCTAGTATAAAATAATTTATTATAACAATTTATTGATAAATTATCTACATTTAATGATATTAATTTACATCTATTTTCCATATTATGATTTATTATTATTTCTTTAATAAAATCTTTATTTAAATTTCCATGATAAATTAAAAATTTCCAGTTTTCATTTAAATTTTTATTAAAATTATTCAAAACTAATTTTAAAGCCCTATGATTACGCGGTTCTACAATAACTGCTGTATACATATTATTCATTTTATATTTTTATTTATATTATTATAAATAAAAATATTTAAATTTTAATTATATATTTTACTATAAATGATTGAACAAGAGTTTATTATGCTTATTATGAATTGCAAAAAATATGCAAAAAAAGCCTTATTTCAAAAGCAAACATGGCTTAAAACAATCCCATCTTATTTAACTTATTATCATGTTATAGGAGATGAAACATTGGATACTTCATACAAATTTGATAATGACAATAGAATTTTATGGGTAAAAGAAGCAGATGATTATAATTCTCTTCCTAAAAAAGTAATATCTGCATATCAAGCTGTATATGAAACCTTTACATTTAAATTTATATTTAAAACAGATGATGATCAAATATTAGTAAAACCACAATTTTTTGAAATTTTAAAAAATTTAATTTATAACAAAGTTCCCCCAATCCATTATGGCGGTTACATTGTAGATGTTAAACAGCCTTATATGTCTCAATATAATAAAATACATCCAGAACTTCCAAGTCAACTACCAATATACGCAACAAAATATTGTAGTGGTAGATTTTATTTTTTATCCAAAAGTGCGGTTTTAAACTTATTAGATAAAAAAGAAAAAATTGCAAATGAATACTTAGAGGATTATGCTATTGGATTTCATTTAGAAAATAGATTTAAACTAAATATATTATCTTTAGCAACAAATACATTTTTTACGGATATAGAATTATCCGATTTTCCAGAACTAATTAAAAATGGTAAAATATAATTACTTACGATAATGCATTTTTTTTATTGCATCTTGTTGTGCTTTTTTATATGCTTCTTGTTGAGCTTTAATTAGTGCTTCTTTATCCAAATCAATCATTGCTGAGGTATAATTTGTATAAGCCTTTTCAATATCACTGTAGTCTTCTCTTTGTGTAACTGTTAAAGGAATAATTAAAAACCAGTTATCACGTTGTTGCAAATGAAACCAATATTTATCTATTGCAAAATAAAAATGATCTTTCGGCGATGCGAGTAATTTTGATATTCCATCTCTATAATTATTAATTAATGTATCAAAATAATGCCCATTAACAATATATCCTGTAGTTGTTTGGCATCTAGCTACTTTAACACATGTATCATCAATTTTTGTATATGGAGGAATATTATTTCCAGCTATTAATATAACATCCCACGATTTGTTTGTTGAGAGAAATTTATTAAGTTGATTTTTAAATACTTCAGGTTGTAAAAATAAAATATCATCCTCAACAACAAGAAGATGAGGCCATCCTTTTTCTTTTGCAATTTCAATACATTTTAAGTGACTCATACTACAACCAAGTGCTCCATTTTGCAATCGAATTGCATTAAATCTTTCAGCTGAAATACCAATATTTGTAAGTTGCGCTTCTACATGTTGTTTTCTATCAGGTCTGGTTTCTAAATTAATATAAAAACCATGTTTAATGTCAGAAATTGAATTCATTTAATTATATTTAATAATATTATTTTAAATATGTTATTATTAAATATATTTTATATTTAATAAGTTTATATTTAATGAGCGTTATATTAAATAAAATAGCAATCGCAAAAGCAATAAAGGATATCTCACTTAACGATGTTGATGCAGAGTTTACCGAGTTAGTAAAAATCGGTAAAAATGCGCATACTATTGGTCCGCGATCCAGACTAGGAAACAATATTGTAGATTATTTTACTTTCGTTCATCGCCTTGAAACCAAAGGCAAATACAATGCGAGTTTTTTTGATTTTTTGGAAAATATTGAAGAATTTAAAAAGAAAAAATTTATTCAAAATATGCTAACCTATTATAAAGAAGTTAAAAACAAAAATGGCACCAAAAATGAATACATTGTATATAAAGAAGTATATAATATTTGTATAAGCGCCATAAATATAATGCGTCCGCTAAATTGTATGGAAATCTATACAAAATACAATGCTAAACGAGTGTTAAATTTTTGCGCCGGATGGGGTGGCTCAACTGTGGCGGCAGCTGCGCTGCAATTGCCGGCGTTTTATGGTGTGGAAATAAATTGTGATTTACAACCGGCTTACGATAATATGGTCTCATACTTAGAAAGCAAAACTATTAACACAAAGTTTGACATCCGATTTGGCGACGCAGCGACAATGGATTATTCTTTAATGATATATGATACGGTTTTTTCATCACCTCCTTACTATTTTATTGAAAAATACGCGCATAATATTTTATACAGTTCAAAAGACGATATGGATGAACGCTTTTATAAACCAGTATTTTCTAAAACATATAATGGTCTTCAAAAAGGAGGTCATTATATAATAAATGTATGCAAGGAAGTATATGATCGCGTATTAAAAGATTTATTGGGAGAAGCACACGAAACTTTTCCACTTAAAAAATCTAAAAGACAAAATGATTACACCGAAATGGTATATGTTTGGAGAAAACCATTGTAACAGTCGCTACGCTTTTTATTTTGTTCCTCTTTTTTATTTTGTTCCTCCCATACCAATACGTGCGCTTGCTTGTGCTCTAGGTTTTGCGCCAATATATGCGGCATATTGTGGTGAAAACTTGTGAGGGATTTGTCTAGGTCTTTGTACAGCATGCACTATAGGTGTAGGTGTAGGTGTAGGTGTAGGAGGTGGTTTAACAATATTTGTATTGTATGCGTCATTTGCTACTTCTTTGGCCTTTTCTAGTTCAATTTGTCTTATTAACTCTGGTGGCACTGGTCTACCACTTGCTGCTAGCTGTTGTGCTTGCTGTTCCTTCTTCTCTCTATTTGTTGGATAATAAGGAATATTCGTCCAATCATTTGTTGTAACAACCATTTTACGAGTTTCCTTTAATCTATCTGGATTAATAATTTTTCTTTTGGGTTCTCTTAAATCATAATTATAATATTCTTCGGAACCAAAAGGAATATATGTATTAAATGCGGTTATATTAATAACAAATGAGTTTAAATTTTGAACAACAAAAATATTATCATTTGGATTAGCCGATTTTTCATCAATTGTATAAACCAAATTGCTTATTGTTCTTAGTCCGTCAATACCATTATCATGTTCGCCTCTCCAAGGGTCTTTTTTTGATATAATTCGTGATATTCCGTCAAATAGCTGTAAAATTTCTGGACTACCAATATTATAAAATACACTTCTATCTATATGTAGTCCGTGTGCTTCACATCTTTTTTGCAATGCATTGTCTTCCATACCCCATCCCCAAAAACAAGGATATCCATTTATTCTCTCAAAATCGCCGCCTTTCATTGCAACAATGCCACCTAGTGCGTATTTAAAACCATAATAATGTTTAACAACACCTGGTGTGGTGTCATAATTAAAAATCTTATAAAATGGAATTGTATCTACATCATTAAATATAAAAGTAATATCCTTATAATGATTTGGATATTTATTTTTAATTGCTAAGAAACCAATGTTTTTTGTTGCTCCTCTATTAAAAGTTCGCACATCGCATTGATGAGAGAAATAAATTTCATAGCTATCATCACCTTCTAAAATAAATTGCATATATTTGCTGAAAAAAAATTTGTGTTGAACTCTATTTCTGTAAGGAACTATAAAAACACGCTTTGGGATTTTAATATTTGTATCTACAATATTAGTTGTATCTGTCATTTGTATTATATAAATTATTATATAAAGTTATTTTTATATTTAAACACTAACTAAATTATATTTTTTCATAATTGCTGCTGGAATTATATTTTCATCTTTGGCAATTTTTTCCAGTTTCTTAAAACACTTATTAATAGTTACTTCACTTGTTTCACTAACATTTTTAACATCGCGTTTGCTAATGTTTAATTTACATATTTGTGATACAAAATATACAACACCTGCGGCAATAGAGGGCGGGGTATTTTCCGGCATAACATCCATTTTTTCTATTTTCATCGAAATAAACTGACATAATCGTGTTAATTCATTATTAATATTTAATTTACTACAATATCTCTCAATAAATGCCTCTGGTTTTGTTTTTCCCAAATTGGTCTTTTCTTTATTGTCCATATCCTTCTCTAAATTATTAATAATAGCTAATGCATTTTTGCATCCCTTTGTTGCGCTTGTTATATCTAAGTGAAATATAGATGCAATCTCTTTTGCTGTGCGAGGATAATTGTTAATACGACAAGAAATATAAATAGAAGCAGCAATAATTCCATCTCGATTATCACCTCTAAATGTTAAATCATATTCCGATATTTTTTTATGATATATAATTGCGTCATCAATAATTATTTTGGGAATGCCAGCATGCTGTGCCATTGTTGTTATGATTTGAAATTCATCATATTGAGATTTTTCCTTATAAGGCATTGATTGCCACTCGGTATATCGTCTAATTTTGCGCATTTCATAAGACATTGGTCCATAACATAATACTTTACATCCATAGGAGGATTCTTCTAATAGTGGATTAATTGGCATTCCACAACGGGTTGGGTCTGAGCTCTGGTTATCGTCAGCACCATAATAGCGCCATTCTGCCCCGTGATCTACTAAATCTTTGTAAATAATTCCACATTTATTATTTGTGCATGTTAAAAACCCTTCATCTGAAAATGCTAAATTGCTTTCACATCGCTCGCAAAATTCTCTATTTCCAGAACCATAGATACATTCTAAAGGAACCTTTTGTTTATCTGGGTTTTCAACTTCTGCATCAAATACATTCCATAGTTCGGTCTTATTTATATTATTATTTTTTCGCTTCTGGCTCTTGTCCTTGTTCATATTCATTTTTATCTTTTATTAGATAAAATATTTTTAATTCAATTTTATTTATAATATTTTTTTAAGAGGCTATAATATATGGGAAATAATACATCATCTGATTCAAATAAATCTGCTAAAAAAGAATTTGATAACTTTTATGAGATTGTAGATTATATTGCAACTTATTATATTTTAACTATGGACTTTAAAAGCTTAAGCAAACTTTCTGAAAAAGCATATTGTGATAAACTTGTTGTCTTAACATCTGACATTATTGAAAGATACTTTAATAATACAGAAGTAACATATCTTGCCCAAAGAATAAAAGGTGGTGTTGAAGTAAATGATCTTAAAAAGGAACGTCTTTCTTTTATTAATAAGGATAATTTGGAAAGTTTAGATATATCCAATGACGCTCAAAAAAGTCTAAAAAAAAAGCGTGTTTGCATAGGAATTGCTAAATTTTATGTTAAAATCGCCCACGTATTTGCCGCTATTGTTATGACTATTAATCCTGTATATTCTTATAAAGATGCCACTGGACAAACTGTAAAAACGGGCTTAATGGAAAAAGACAAGATTCCTAAAAATGTGGATAGAAAATTATATAAATTAAATATTTGTGATAATAGAATTCGTGCTCTTAAAAAAGGCGAGGAAATTGATGATGTTGCCGAAACTGTAACCATTCAACCTCGTGTTTGTGATATGAATGCTACTAAAACAGGTTTAGAAAAAACACTTGCAGATGAGCCTGGCATAACCGAACTAATGAATTTATATTTAGATGATAATTATGACTATTCAAATGGAACTTTTACTGGAATGAGCGAAGAAACTAGAAAGCAATTTAATAAGGATTTAAAGGCCTTCTATACTGCATTTACAGGCAATGAAACTATGCCTCCTGAAATTACTAAATTTAGTGATATAAAGTTGCGTGATTACAGTAAAAAAACTGGCTGCCAAGGTGATAAGCCTGTTATGAAAAATAAATATAAGTTGAATAAGAAAGATGATTTGTTTGTAAGTTATGCTGAAAATACTAAAAAAATGATACAAAGTGCTGCAGATAATCAATCTAAATTATTAGATGTTATTAATGAAATATTTACTTATGTAATTGATCCATATTCTGGCAAAAAAGTAATAAGAATTAATCCTAAGTTAACAGAAGATTTTCTCCAAACAGCAATTGAAAAGACTAGAAAATTTATTGTTGAGCTATATATTAAATGTGAAAGTGATTATGTAAATGGTATTAAATTATATGAAGCAATTGTAGAAGCCAAAATTTTAGAAATCACACAAAATCAAATTAAAAACTTGGAGCAACAAGCATCTAGTATTATAAAAGAAACAAAACAAACATCAGCACCTGTGCCCGCACCCACAAAAAAGCCAGAACCTGTTGCAATGCCAGTTTTTACTTCAGAACCAACTGTATCACCAGAACCAACGCCTTTGAAACCAGTTGTTATAGCGCAAGCACAAGGACCACAACCACAAGTTCAACCATTACCACCAATAAATCCTACAACAACTTTAGCGCAGCCTGTATAAATTAATTATATCAAAGTATAATAAAATGAATTATTTTGATATAATTATTATTGGAAGTGGAATGTCTGGATTATATAGTGCATATAATATTAAAAAATATTCCAGTCAAACATCATTTTTGATTTTGGAAAAATATAAAAAAAACTGGATTGGTGGCAGAACTAGTAATGAAATGTTTTATGGAACAGAAATTGTTACTGGAGCTGGAATAGGTAGAAAAAAGAAGGATAAATTATTATATAAATTATTACACCACTTTAATTTAAGTACTCCTGAATATACTGTAAATCCACATAAATCACCTTTAATTGATGGTATTGATATAACTCAAGTAGTTAAACACCTTAAAAAAGAATACCCAAAATATAAGAATAAACCATTAACATTTAAAGAATTTGGAATAGATGTTTTAGGTTATGAAGAATATAAAAAATTTATTATATCTGCTGGTTATACTGACTATGAAAATGAAGATGTTTTAGAAACATTATATTATTATGGTCTTGAAGATAATACGTGTTGTTGGAAAGCATTTTACGTGCCCTGGAGAAAATTAGTATTGAAATTATACAGCCATATTGGTGCGAATCATTTTAGATTTTCAAATGAAGTTGTAAAAATAACCAAAATACAAGAAGAACCGTGTAGATTTTTAATTAATACGGAATCAGGTATTCAATATGTATGTAATAAAGTTATTATTGGAACAACAATAGATACAGTTCGTAAGTTATTGCCAAAATACCCAATTTATGACGATATTCAAGGACAACCATTTTTAAGATTATATGCAAAACTAAGTAAAAGTTCAATTCCAATTATGAAAGAATATGTGAAAGGGTTTACATTTGTTCCTGGTCCATTACAAAGAATAATACCAATGGATGCGGAAAATGGTGTTTATATGATTGCATATAATGACAATAATAATACAAATATTCTTAAAAAACATTTAAAAAATACCAAAGAAAATAGGGAATTATATAAAATACTTTTGGAAAAATCATTAGGAATGCCAAAAGATTCAATTCATATTATTGCAATTAAAGATTATTACTGGCCTATTGGAACTCATTATTATAAACCATTAAATAAAGAGTTATATGGAACAAGAGAGAATTTTGTTAAAAAAGCTCAACATCCTGAGCCAGGAATTTTAGTAGTTGGAGAAGCAATTTCAAGAAATCAAGGTTGGACGGAAGGTGCTTTAGAAAGTGTTGAAGCTGTATTAACAAGTAAATGGGTTAAAACAGAGTGTTAAAGCATATAATATAAATGATAACCAATGGATGCAAAACCTAACATAAGCAATAATTCAAAGAATTTTCTAGATGTATTAGCACCGTAATAACCAATATAAACTAATAATGGTCCTACAATAAAGATGTGAATTAAATTAACCCAATATCCTTTACCTTTGCTAAAATAAGAATATGCTTTGTATAAATGATAAGATATAATTATAAAACCTAAAATAAGTAGCACTTTAAATAATGGTTTATAAATATTCTCTCTATTTATGCCAACATAAATAAATAAACTACCGACAATTAAAATATGAAATAAGTGAATAACAGTATGCGAATCCATAATAATATATAATTATATTATTTTCTTTTAACAATATATAAATGAACGCGGATAATTTTAATTATGAAAATGTCGAAGTTAAACAAGTTGGTGGAGTGAAAACTGTTCGTAAAGTTTCCATTAAAAGGGGTAAAGGTTATAAAAGTGTCACTAAATATAGCAGGGGTAAAAAAATTAGCAATGTTAAAAAAAATATTCATGCAGATCATATAAAATTAATAAAAGGTGGTAAATTTATTGTTGGTTTATTTGATGACTGCAAAAATTGTAATAAAACAAAAAAGAATCGTTAAATAAATATATTATAATATGAATATATTTATTTTATTTATCTCTCCAATCAAAATGAAGTTCTAAATCACCGTTAGTAAATTTTATTTCATATGATCTGGTATAAGCCGCTTTTGTTTCGTCAATTGTATATTTAATTGTTTTTAAATTTGGATACAATCCTAGTTTTTTAAATTGTTCGCATTGTGTAAAGTCAAAGCAATTAGGATTTCCATTTATAATGGGTCCTAAACTACCCTTTTTATACCAAATGTAATTTGTGGTGCAATCTAAAATATCGTTAAATAATTTATCACAATCATTTTTGCAAGGCAAACTGGCAAAGTATTCTGTTTGTTGTTTAATATAATCCATTCTTTTTCAATATTTTAATTTTATTTCTTTAAGTATGTTTTTTAATTTATTATTTAAAATGTTAAATTTTTGTTGGGAAAGTTTTTTTGAATTTCTGATTTTGGACATTTATAAATGTCCATTTTTTGATTTTTCAAAAACGATGTTAAAAAAAATCGAATTTGAGACCATAAAAAAATTTTATCGTCTGGTTGCAAAAAAATAATTTTTATTTTGTGAGCATAAATTTTTTTTATAAATACTTAAAAATAAAATCTTAAACTATTGTATGGAAATTTTAGGAAACAAAATCGTCGACAAATCGACAACCCAATTTTATTGTAATATTTGTGATTATACAACATGTCATAAAGGTCATTATAATGAGCATTTATCTAGCTTGAAACATATTAAAAAAACACAATTGGAAACATTTGGAAACAAAATCGTCGACAAATCGACAACATTGGAATTAAAATGCAATAAATGCAATAAAGATTTTAGCTCACGTTCTGGTTTGTGGAAACATAAAAAAAGTTGTTTTAGTGAAAATGTTGTTATTATAAAAAATAATAATAATAATAATAATAATGTTATTATTGACTCGCATAAAGAGGAAGAGATTATTGCATTAAAAGAAATAATGAAATACTTAATGAAAGAAAATTCTGAAATGAAAAATATGATAATGGAACAGCAAACGATAATGATGGAACAACAAAATAAAGTAATAGAACAGCAAAATATAGTATTAGAAGTTGTAAAAAATGGCACAATGAATAACAGTCATAATATAACTCATAATAATTCACATAATAAAGCATTTAATCTTCAGTTTTTTTTAAATGAAACCTGTAAAGAAGCAATGAATATTGGCGAATTTGTAGATTCACTTAAAATTCAACTTTCAGATTTAGAAAAAGTAGGAGAAGCGGGATATATTGAGGGTATATCAAGTATAATAGTTAAAAATTTAAAAGAACTAGATGTCACAAAGAGACCTGTTCATTGTACCGATAAAAAAAGAGAAACTGTATATATAAAAGATAATAATATATGGGAAAAAGATGAAGATAAGTCACAAATGCATAAGCTAATTAAAAAGGTCGCATTTAAAAATGCAAATATGTTTGCTAAGTTTAGAGAAGCACATCCTGATTGTATGAATTATCATTCATCTCATAATGATAAATACAATAAAATTATTTATGAATCTATGGGTGGTAAAGGTAATAATGATTTTGAAAAGAATGAAAAAATTATAAAAAATGTTTTAAAAGAGGTTATTATAAATAAAACAAATTAATTTTTTAACAATCTTTTTACTCTTGTAACAAGTGCATCTAGTATTACTAAAAAAATTGGTATTAAACTAGGAACTAATGGCAATAAAAATAAAAAAGCAATTATATTCATTTAAAGTTATATTTAAACGCATTTATAACTTTAAATAGATTTGTTATATTTAAATGCCAACAGAACCAAATAATTTTCTGGCATTGGTTAAAGCTTGTTTTCTAAGTGCGTGTCTTGCCTTTGCAATAGAACCAGTTTTTTTTAACGTTTTAGATGCAGCATCAATAGCAGTAACCCATTTTTTACCAGTTTTACCGCCAGATATTTTTCTTGTTCTATTACGTCTTAATGAACGCTTATGTCTTGTAGCCATTTATATATATTTATAATATTAAATTATTATGCAGTAATTTAATATTTCTTAAGTAGTTTTATTAATAAATAATAGTTATAATTTATTTAAGCTCTGGCAGCAGCAGCAGAGCGGGAAGCAGCGGCGGCAGCAGCACGGGAAGCAGCGGCAGCACGGGAAGCAGCAGCAGAAGCAGCACGACCAGCAGCAGCACTACGAGAAGCAGAAGCACTGCGGGAAGCGGAAGCAGCACGGGAAGCAGCAGCGGCAGCAGCACGAGAAGCAGCAGCAGCACGGGAAGCAGCAGCGGAAGCAGCACGGGAGGCAGCACGAGAGCGGCCACGGGCCATTGATCTAGATCTAGAGGAGCGACGACGACGATGAGTTCTTGCCATTTATATATAAACCAAACAAAAAAATTCTAAACGCTAGGGAAAATTAAAAAATTAATGTTTTTATTTTTCCTTAATATTTCTTAATATTTCTTAATCACTCCAAACACTATTGGTTGAATGCCACCACATTTTATCTCCTTTTTTAACATCGTAAATTGCCCTAAATACTCTGGTTCTTGAAAGTGGAACATTACAACGATATTTATCTGGTGGATGGGGATTTGTTTTTAATTGCGCTATGATTGCCTTTTTGGATAATTTTTGCCTTGATTGAACTGCAAAATAAACATAAAACGCTCTAAAGGATAAAGCTTGAATTGGTAAAATATCTTCATTTTTTAATTGAAAATCTCTTAAATATTCCTGACAAATTTGCAATCCTGAAATATCTGCTAGATCTTCACCAATACTAGGCTCAGCATCAAATTTTATTCCATCATAGGATGCAAATGTTTCATATTGCTTAATAACATCTTGTTGAATTTTGGCAAATTGTTTTTTATCTTCTTCTGTCCACCAATCATTTAATCTACCAAATTCATCATATTTACTTCCCCAATCGTCTAAAGCGTGTGACATTTCATGTGCAATTGTAAAACCAATGCGCGATAAATTATATTCTAAACCTCTTTCATCCAAGTCAACAAAAGGTTTTTGAATATATCCTAAAGGTATATAAATTCCATTTTCTGTAGGTGTATACGATGCATTTACTACATACGCTTGAGTTCCAACTAATTTTATTGGATAATGACCCCAATCAATAACAGGTATATCAATAACTGGTTTACCTATTAAGTTTATAGCCTGTTTATGACGCCATTCTGACATTTTAATTGAATTGCCCCATGGATCATCTGTTGTGTAATCAAGCAATGGATCCTCACGTAAAAGCTCAGGAGAACCTACTGTAAGTTTAAAGTTTTTTAACTTTTCTAAAGCGCGCTTTTTTGTTTTAGGTTGCATCCATTTATTTCTTTGGATAATTCTTATAAATACTGTTTTTAAATCTTCTGCCATAGTTTTAACATAATTAATTGCTTGAATATTATTATAACGAGAAATGTATTCATTTGTTAAAAAAGTATTAAATAAATATGCCATAGTTAAAATACGTCTAACAGGTTTTAATCCGCCTTCTTGTCCTGCAACAAATGCGCCAAAAAATTCAAATGCATTTTGGGCTCCTTTTTCACTCCATCGACTCATTTGACGAATGTAAATATAAATCCAATAGGTTTTCCATTGAGGACTATTCCATTTTTCAAGTAAAAGCTTTGTTCCACATAATAAATAATTAATATTTGAGGTAACAAATGAGTTTGGAACTTTTTTACAACCTAAATGCTTTGAAAACGATGACCAATCAAACTGAAAATTTTTAAGCGCTTCACTAGCTGAAACAACATTATAATTGTCAGGATCCAAATCTTTTTCAGGTATAATATCGCAAGCCATAGCATTTAATAATTCAACTTCTGTGTCAAATACATCTTTAACATTATATCCATGTTTTTCTCCAAATACAAGTGTAAATAAATTTTCTAAATAGGAAAAATACTTGTTCCGATAATGTTTTTTATATTTTTTTTCTTCTTCTGTATCCTCATTATCATCATAATATAAATTAACATCTATTAGTGTAACTTGGGGTGATTCTAAATAACAATGATAAACCTTTGGATTTTTATCATCAGGATTAATTGACCATACAAAAGGTGCTGCCCATGATATCATTTCATTTGAATTATAATTTGCTAATAGTTTCCATACATTTGAGCTGTCTTCTGATAATTCATCAATATAGCTTGCTAATGCAGTAGCATATTCTGTTGTTTTTTGATCTGAAGTGAAGGTTGAAACTGCTTTATATGCTTTTCTAATACATTCGGCTTTTTTGTCATTATGACTAGCAATATATTGTTCTATAATTTCTATTAATTCTTTATATACTTTGTCTTGAGTAAGTCTAAAATCGTCAACTTGTACAATATATTTTTGTTCTTCTTCCAATTCATAATCCGCAATCCATCTGTCATTTATATAAGAATAAAAATCTTCATTTGGTTGAACGTTTTTAGGATTTACAGCTTTTTTTAAATTGGATACAATTTGTTTTTCTAAATTATAACTTGTTGATACAATATCCATTTTATTTTTTTTAAATAATTCATCAAGTTTATCTTCAAATGTGTTATAAGTATTTGCTGAAGTTTTACAAATTATATTACGCTGTTCTGGAGTTAAAGTGTTTATTGCGCTAACTATTTTATCTCTCTTTTTTTTTGTTTTATTTCGTAATTTATTTATATTTTTATCTGTTTTATTCATCTATATTTTAATAAGATATTTTAATATTAAAATATAATTTTAACAATTTAAAGAAATTTATCTTCTATTTTGTTTAACACATCATCGTCATAAATAAGATTGCCTGATGGTTTATATGATTTAATTGGTGTATATTCTCTCTTTGGTTTTCCATTAGCTCCTGCATCACTTGCTTTTCCATTTTGGCTAAACATATATTCATTTGGATTTGATGGTTCTGCAGTAATTGTTTTAATATCACCATCACCAGAATCTTCTACTTTTTTACCATATTGATCTATAACTATACCAGTTTTCTTTTTAAATTCAGTTCTTACATATGATGGTATATAATGGTTCCAAGAAATAAATAATGTATTTGGATTTATATAACGAACATTAAATCCGTTAGTTTGTAATTTATTAATTAAATATGCAATACATGCGACTTGGTCGTATTTAGGCACGCCAATAATTGTTTCAGGAACTAAGAACCAGCAAAATTGGTCGTCAATCTTTTGTCTTGATACGGTTTTAATTTTAACATGAATACGGTTTAAAATCTTATTAAATAATGCCAATTTATTTAAGTCTTGTTGTCTTTTCTTTTCATATAATTCATCAATATTTAGTTGTTCCGAAAAATCTTCTACATTTTCCAAAGTAAATATATTTGCCATTTAAATACTTTTAAGAAAAAAACTTAATTAAATAAATGTATTTAATATTTAATAAATGACAATTAAACATTTAGTAATTTCTGGAGGCGGTCCTATTATGATTCAAACGTTGGGAGCTATTCAGCATTTGGAAAAAAATGGATTCCTCAATTTAGCAGATATTCAAACTATATATGGCACCTCTGCAGGCGCTATTGTCGGCACATTAATTTGTCTAAAATATGATTGGGAAACCATAAATGATTATATTATTAAACGCCCTTGGCACGATGTTTTTCATATTAAAGTTCAGCGTATATTTGATGCATATACTAAAAAAGGTATTTTTGATATTGAAGTTGTAAAAAAATGTTTTAAGCCGTTGCTTGACGCAAAGGATATACCATTAACCGTTTGTTTGGAGGATTTTTTTAAGTATTCTGGCATTGAATTACACTTTTTCGCATTTGAAGTAAATGAATATAAAGTTCACGATATATCTTATTTAACACATCCAAAATTGGAGCTACTTACAGCGCTACAAATGACGTGTGGTTTGCCAGTTTTAATGACACCAGTTATAATGGAAAATAAATGCTATATGGATGGTGGAATGGCAAGTAATTATCCACTCGATTTTTGTATCAACTCTGGTAAAAATGTGGATGAAATATTGGGATTTCGTAATAAATATATAGAAAAGGAAAATGCGGTGAAAGAAGAATCTACACTTCTTGATTTTATATTAACATTTCTATTTAAAGCGGTTTTAAGTTTTAATACAGAAAATAAACAACCCTGTATTAAACATGAAGTAATATGTGATGCGCAGCATTTAAGTATGGAAGTTTTAAAAACAGCACTTAGTAGTGTGGATGTTAGACGCAAACTATTTGATAATGGTGCTGAAAGTGCTGCGGCGTTTATAGAAGGACTTAGTCCGACTGTTTAACGTAATTTGCCATAAACCTTTTTATAATCATCAGCACATTGGTTAATATTTACAATAATATTATTTTTTTCTTCATCTGTATAATTGCCATTATAAAGTTTTGCAACAATATTTTCTGGATCTAATGTTTCAACAATAAGATTATTAACTAACATTTTTTCGTGCGTTTCCAATAAAACATTGTAAAGAATCTCGCCATTGTATTTTTTATTATAAACTCCATCAACTTTACCAACTAAATGCTTAGCTTTTACCATTTGCTTATTATAAAATAGTTTGTGATTTCTACTAATAAGTGTTTTTTGGGAAGGTACACTAGGAGCTAACGCGTCTTTTTCAATACAAACAATCTTATCTTCAAGTGTAGTTGTTTTAGTAATAGCAACTATTTTTTTGCCTCTAATTGTATTTTTTGTTAAATTAATTTTTTCAATAGCTATAGAACCTTGGTCTGTTAAAACAGGAGTTCCTGCAGGAAAACAAATTGGTACAACAGGTGGAGGAGGAGTAGATAAATTAGGGTCAGTTGTTGGTGCAGTTATAAAATTAATTGTTCCAGGAACACTATTGCCGCCACCATTTAATGCACCAACTAAATTGGGGTTTGTGCTATATATTAAGTGATATGTTATAGGTCCGCCTTTTGTATTAGTCCATAAACCCCATAATGTAGCGTTGTAGGTGCTATCTAATGATGGAATGCTTAATATAGTAGTTGCATAACTTGTAAAATTACCATTAACAAATTTATTATTTTCTAATCCATAATTATATAAAATATTAGTTCCAATTGCGTTTGCATTGTAAAATTGTTGAATAACATTTGTAGCATTGTTAACGCTAAAATAGCCGTTAAAAACAGAATTGCTATTTACAGTAATATTGATAGAATACCAAGAAACAGACATTTAATAATATTATTAAATATTATTAAATATTCTAAATTTTTAATTAATAATCGCTACTATGCTTATAGAACAGTATTCAAAAACTGATTAAGTGTATCCTTGCTAGGTTTTGCGTCATATTCAATAACTTGACCGTCTTTTAATAATTTGATGGTAGGATAGCCTTCAACATTATATTGGTTCATCATTTTGTCAACTTCAGCAGTTTCTTCAGAGCAATTAACTTCTGTGAATATAACTCTGTATCCATTAATAGTTTTGTTTTCATATTGTGCCTTTAAGTCATTCCAAATAGGTTTGGCTGTTTTACAATGAGGACACCAGTCAGCAAAGAAAAATAATAGTTCCGCACTTTTACTAGAACCACCATCATCTTTCATTAAATGCTCTGAGTTGGCTTTGTATTGTGATTTTTGTTGTGGTTTAACATAATAAAAGTAATATACGGCAGCTAAAATAGAAAATAAAATAACTGCACAAATAATAATCCAAGTAGTGCTATTTATGTTGGCACCAGCGCTTTTAATTCTGGATAGTATAGAACCTCCATCAGACATTGAAGATGCAGGATTTAAATTAAAATTAACGTATTTTGCAGAAGACATTTATATATATTTAAGAAGAAATTTAGCTATCAATTAAACGAATACAAATATCCTAAATTAATATATTATACTTTTTATTGTAAAAAATGCCAATAGTCCAATAAAAACAGTGAATGTATAGCTGCATATAAGATTTATATTTAATTGTGATTGAAGTTGAGGTGAAGATGCGGCATTTTTAGCAATTTGTAGTAAATTGGTTTGCTCTGTATTTAAATATATTGCGTAAACCAAGGTAGCTGCTGCAACTAGTTTCATTAAGGGAGAAACTAAAAATATATTGCTTAAAGGACTTAATACAAATATTAATATTAGGAAGATGGAAGCAGCAGTGCACATACACATTTTTTTAGTTGAATCAGTAAAAATAGTAAGTTTTGACTCCATAATATATAATTAATTATTATTATATTTTTTTATTATTAACAAATCAACATAAAAATAATTTGTTATTTAATTTTAATGAATATTGAAGAACTAATTAATGAAAATACAAACTTAAAAAATAAAATTTCTATGTTAGAAAGTGAATTAAATGATATTAAACATAAACTAAATACGTATCAAAATAATTCAAAAAAATACTATGAAAACAATAAAGAAGAAATTATTGAAAAGGTAAAAAAATATAAAGAAGAGCATAAATATACACCAACTCAAGAACAGAAAAAAAAATGGGCCAGAACAGCATATTTAAATAAAAAAGCAAAATTGGAAAAAGAAAAAATGGAAAGTTAAAATATTTAGGAATTATATATTTTTTATAAAAAACTATATAAAATTATTTTCTTGTATTATTATAAATGGAAAATGAAATATGGAAACCAATTACAAACTTTCCTAATTATGAAGTTAGTAGTTTAGGTAATGTAAGAGTTGCTGCTACAAAATATTTAATGAAACCTTTTACAAATGGTGCAGGATATTTACGAATAAGTTTAACAAATAATAATGAAAAAAGAAAAAAATTTTATATTCAAAGACTTGTTGCAATTGAATTTTTAGAAAATCCAGAAAACAAACCAACCGTAAATCATATAAATAGTATTAGAACAGATAATAGAATTTGTAATTTAGAATGGTCTACTATGTCAGAGCAAAATTTACATAAAAATATTAATAAAATAAATCACGATAAAAAAATTAATATTAAATCAATTTGGAGATTAGACATTAATACATTAGAAAAACTTGAAAAATATGAATCAACTACTCAAGCAGTTAAATGGATTAAAAATAATAATTTAACCACTTCAATTAATGAATTAAATTTACGTAAATCTTTAACAAATGTTTCTAATGGTTTAACACAATCAGCATATGGTTATAAATGGAAATATGAAATTGATGAAGAAATTTTAATGGATAATGAAATATGGAAAGAAATAAATTATGATTTAGTTGGTGTAAAAAATTATTTTGTATCAAATTATGGAAGAATTAAAAATAATAAAGGTGAAATATGTAAATATAAACCAAGTGATGAAGGATATGTTAAAGTAACAATTAATAAAAATTTATTTAAATTGCATGTTCTTGTTGCTTTAATGTTTTTACCAAATCCAAATAATAAAGAGTTTGTAAATCATATTGATGGAAATAAAACAAATAATAATTTAACTAATTTAGAATGGTCTACATGTCTTGAAAATAATTTACATAAAATAAATTTAGGTATAAGTAATACAACTAAAAAAGTAATTCAATATGATTGCAATATGAATAAAATTAATGAATTTATTTCAATAGCACAAGCATCAAAACAATTAAAAATAAATATTGGTTCAATATCAAATTGTTGTCATGGAAGAATTAAATGCACTAGAAAAGATAAATTTATTTTTAAATTTGGATAATATTATTATATTTAAATATACTATATATGACAAAAACGCGTAAAAATAGAAATACACATAATAAAACAAAAAAACGTGTGTTTACAAAAAAAGACTATAATTCAGGTGATGGTATGATGACTAGCGTGTGGGGAGCGGCAACATGGCATTTTCTCCACACAATGAGTTTTAACTATCCAGTAAATCCCACACAAGAAGATAAAAATCATTATAAAGATTTTATTTACAGCTTGAGATATGTATTGCCTTGTAAATATTGTAGAATGAATTTAACATCAAATTTAAAACAAAAACCCTTACAAATGTGCCATATGGAAAGCAGAGAAACATTCTCTCGATATATTTATGAGCTACATGAATTGGTGAATAAAATGTTGAAGAAAAAATCTAATCTTTCATATTGCGATGTAAGAGAAAGATACGAACATTTTAGGTCAAGATGCACCGAAGAAAAACCAACCATATTTAAATTCAAAAAGACGACTACAAGAAAGAAAAAAGAAAAGGGGTGTACAGAGCCATTATATGGTAAAAAATCAAAATGTGTTATTAATATTGTTCCACAAGAAGACAAGGGAGCCACATTTCAAATGGATAAAAAATGCATTAAAACGAGAGAATAAATTAATTTAGGTTATAATGTATTATAATTAAATATTTTATAATTATAATATATGAGTAAAAAATCATTGGTAATAAGAGAAAAAGTAGAATTAGAAGAAAAACCAGAAGAAATTACAACAGCAGTTTTTGAAAAAATTGGCGAAGTTAAAGCACCAATATCATCCGTTTCCATTCCAGAATTTTTATCAGACGAACCCTACCCATATTTTTACCATACATGGAATAAATTGTTGTTATGTGATTTAAACGATACAAAAGAGGTGTTTCATATTCAAAATGACGAAAATACTATGCAACCTAATATTTATATTTATAACAAACAAGTAGAAGGTGAATATAACGATTTTGAGGCTATGCATAAAAAATATGGTAATAGTTTGCAAAATTATTATAATGTTATTCCGCAAACAGGTTCTGTTACACCAGGTGCATGGAAAGAAGAAGAACGCATTAATATTAACAATATTACACCTATATTACAGCAAAAATGCGATAGTATTATGACAACTCTTTTATTTATGCCTTTGGATCAATGTCACGATTTTCGTGGAGGTAGAACAGTTGGCTCTGCGTCATGGGTTACTGAAACCGCAAAAGGAGTATTAAAAAAAGATGTTGATATTGACTCTATTGCAAATGGAATAACAGAAAACTTATATTCAAATGATTTTATGAATACACTTGTTAAAACCAGTTTTTCAGGAAAACAGAATATAATAGGTATTATGGTAATTGGCGATGATTCGCATCAAGCTTTATTATCAGCTGAATCACAATATAAAACTGGTGCTTCTGATCTTGATATTCAAAAAATTATGGATGGTTATGGACAAATGATAACAGTAGCAAGCGATATTATGATGAGTTGTGATCCAAAAGGAAATAGACAACGTATAAATGTTGGTTCAAAAGAAGCACAAATTACCTTTTTAGGTTTTACTTCAGATGGTTGGGATAAAGGTATGCACGATGTTTGGTCTATGAATGAGAAAAAGCATATTTATGCTATTAAAATAGATAGTATAAAACAAGAAACCAATATTCCTGAAGTTGTATATTCTGGCACTAAGGTAACCGTTATAGAAAATATTGTTCCCTGCTATGAAATGTTATATAAAAGCAAAGAAGAAGGTGATATAAATGCATTTATTAATAATTATCAATTGCCAGATGGTAAAAAGCTAACAAAAAGCAATTTTGATGAGTTTTTTTCACAGACTAATTTTGATAAATTATATGCTGACTTTTTGGCTGAATTATACAGAGAAAAAGGTGATATGCATTTGGAGGATGCAGAAGAGGAAGAAATGATTGGAGGTGGATACCAACAAACCGGTTTAACCAGAGGCGCAACATATAAATTTTATGGCGTAAGAGCACCGGATTCTAAGAGTTCTGAGAGAATGACTCCAGAAAATAGAACAAGACATATTATATTTGAAAACTTATTTATTGAACTTCTAAAAAAAATGTCTAAAAATATTAGTCCTCAAGTGCATGAAGACTTTAAATATCCAGAAGAAAGCGATGATTGTGTCGCCGACGGAATTGAAAAAATAAATGATAGAATTGCAAAAGTAAATGCATACTATGAAACTATAAAAGACGCAATAAATGCGGAAAATATACAAGAATATAGCAAAGAAGCATATCAAGCACTTAAAGATAAAATGGACTCAAATAGTAATGATTCTAAAGTAATAGTAAAACAATTTGGCACTGTTAATGATATGAATATTGCACCAGTTATAGAGAGAGTAATGGATAGTTTAAATTGTTCTGATAATTGTGCACCAAAAAATGTTGAAAAAGTTGAAGAAGACGCCGCTGAAGAAGTTGATGTTATAGAAGTGGCAACCAAAGCAGAAAAGAAAGATGTTAAACCCTGTAAACAAACAATTCAAAATAATATAAAAACAGATCTTAACAATAAATATCCATTTAAATTTCAAGTTGCTTCTGGTGTATTAGATAGTTCTATGCAAGGTGGAGAGAATATGCCAGAATATTTTCCACCTGAAATTGACATATTTTTAACTATATTTGATGCCGCAGGTAATTTACAAGGCGCCGTAATTCGTATGACTTTTTTAAAGGTCATTTTAAAAAACGCAACAAACACAAAAAATAATGCGCGTGTTTATTCTCATTTCACTTATATTGGCTTTGATGAAATTGCAATGGAATGCGAAGACAAGTTAGGCGCAAATTGGAAGCAAGAGGAAAACCAATATAACTTTGCCTTAAAACAATTAATGGATTATGCAGTTAAAAACACATATTTTATACCAAGTTTAACTACTAATAACGTAAGTAATTTTGAAATTGGATTAAAAGATGGAACATATAGAAGATGGTATTATTATTTTAGTGATAGTGCAGGACCCAGTGTATCTGAAGGCATAAATGATGTTGTTAAAAAAATATTCGGAGGACAAATTGGAATGGTAAGTGATGATAATATAGATGTAAGTGAATCTATTGTTAAAGTGGCACAAAAAGTATATAATGATTCAATGACATTGAGAGAAGTATTTACTCAACAACCAGGAGCAAATATTCGCAGTTATGCATTTGAAAGCATATTCTTACTAAGAATTAAATATATTGGAGACAAAAGTAGATGTACTGATTCATTATTTTTAAATAGAAACAAATATGCAGAATGTATGCAAATTACAGGAGATGAAAATGCATATTTTACAGCGTTGGTAAATGGTGCATCCACTATTTTCTCTCCTCCTTCAAAATTTGCAATGTATTTTGCGCCATATCTTACTTATGGAGATGTTGAAACAGAGGCGAAGTTTCTATTAAATATTCCCATTTATAAAGAAACCTTGTTAAAGGGTGAAAGTCCTTCCATATTTAAAATTAGTTCTAGTTCTAGTAAAAAGAAATCAGTTGACACTGGATCAGTTATTCCATTTGAATCATCTTATGTTAAAGAAAAAGGTCCATTAAAATCAGGCGTTGAAATTCGAAATATTGCAAATGAAATGATACAACATGTTTTAGAAACATTAGATCGTTCACATTTTGCTGCACAAATGAGAGCATCTTCAATTGATGATGTTGTTAATAATATGGAAGATGAATCAAAGAAAACAAAGGAATTAAAACTTATTAAAAAGGAATTGGATGGATACGTTCAAGACTATAATGAATTAGAAGAAATGTATAAGACATTGAAGGAAACAGCATTAGAAACATTTGTGAATGAAATGAAAAAGGCGTCTAATTCTCTTAGTGGACCTTATTATAACAAATTAATAGAACAGTTAGAAACAATATTTGTTGATAATGATTTTATTATAGAGCAAGTAAATTTGTCAGGTAATGATTTTAATATGATAAAGCAAGATATATCAGAATTTTTAACAAAAGCATTAGAATCTATGAAAAAAATGACAGCAGAACCATTTGATAAAGCAAATCCTCCTTTTATGCTTGATTTAGATGGAAATCAAGTTTTAGATAAAAAAGGAAATCCAACTAAATTAACGCTTTCTGCATATAACGCGATTGAAAATTTTATTCCCAAATATGAGGCAAAACTTGGAACTCTTAGACAAATTGAAGATGTTGAAGACTTAAAAGCTGTATTGTTGGAATTAAATGAAATGTATAATAGAGAGATTTTAATTTTATCTGGTGCTGCAAAAAGTGTGATATTTTGGTCTGATAAAATAAATAATTATATTAATACAGCATTATCAATTTCAGATATTATTAATCATTTATTACCAAATATTAAAGCGGCTAAAGCTAAATTTGCGTCACAAACAAGTAAATATGATAAGTTTAAGCCTGTTATTGCGGATACATTGTCTAAAATACCTGACTTCAGTAAGAAAAAAACGCCACCTAAAAAAACTACACCTACAACAGAAGAAGTTGCTGCGCCAGTTGCATCATTAGAAGAAGAAAAGCCAACAACTTTAGTTGTAGATGTAGAGGAAAAGCAAACTACTCCAGTAGTAGAACCTGCACCAGTTGCTCCAAAATCAAAAATGGGATGTATTGGCAATAACTGCGTTATATCTGGAGGCGGTGATAATGACAGCTATAGAAAAAACCAAATTCATATATTAAAATGCTTTTCCGGTTTAATTAAAACAAATAATGAAATGTATAAAAATCTAATTTCTGGTAATAATTTTAATTATGCAGCAATTGATAGCATTGATAAATACTGTATTGCAATTCTACTACTTCAAGCAAATTATTCTCTCAATAGCTACAATCCAAAAGTAAATTCATTTGAAGATATTATAAATGAAATATCTAAATTAGACGAAACTAGTAGTTCATTAACAGACGCAATTAATATAAGAAATTATTATGCACCTATTATTGACAATTTCATTGATATTGAATATATGGAACCAGATGCAATTGATTATATTTTAAATTTATACAATGTTGAAATGGTTGAAGGAGAGAATATTGTGAAAGAAATATATAAGTGGACAAATATTTCTTATTATTTGGCATTATTTATTTATGATAATTTACGCGTATTAGGTTTACCAAATATAGAATATGAAACCGCATTTGGATCAATTAATGAAAAGTTTAATGCTATTAGAAGTTCTGATATTAAAGAAATGTCCGCAATAAATGATTTGGAAATTTATAAATCTAAAATTGACAGTTCAGAGTTTTTAGATAATGAAGAGAGAACCGCATTAAAAAAACAAATTGCGGATTTGGAGAAATACGAAATAGAATCATTAAATTTAATTAAAACGTGTAATGAATTTGTTATGAAGTTGTCTGGTAATTCATTGAAAATTTCTCTCTACAGTGCTGAAACAATAGTAAAAAGGCTAACAGAAAGTGGAAATGAAATGTTGGTTCAAGAATATAATAAACCAGTTCAAATTGCAATAAATATGCCTGTTGCAAAAGGTTTAGACTTAAAAAAGTTTTCAATGCCAATAAAATATAAACCAACAATGTCTAATATTCCGATTTCAAGAAGAGATTTAGCGGTTCAAGCAGCTGGTTCATATAAAGCAAACAAACCTAAAAAACATAGAATAACTAAAAAACAAATGTCTATGAAAAAAGGTAAAAAAACAAAATGCAGAAAAGGTGTAAAAAAATGCAAATATACAAAAAAGCGCGCTTTTTAAGTTATTTATTAAATAATAAAATTAAATAACTTAAATACCAAAGGCCGTTTTACATACCAAAGGTCGTTTTACATACCAAAGGTCGAATAAATTACATGCCAAAAGTGGAGAAATCACTTAAAACAGGTTGAGGTAAATATTGATTATCAATTACGCTGTAATTGGGAACCTTTTTGCATTCAAATGATGGTTCAGGGCATCTGGCACAAGGAGGACAAGGAGGACATTTGGCTTCTTTATCTGGATCATTGGAACTGGATGTGATTGTGGGGCATACAGGGCAAACAGGTGGAACGACTTGAGATTTAAGAATATATAAATCTTCTTGTCCTGCAGGGATTTGACTGCGAGGAATACCAGGTGGTAATGAATTGTAGTAATCTGTATTACTAGAAGTTGTTCCAGCAACTGTTGTTCCTTGAGGTCCTTGAGCATAATATGCAGTGTTTCCTTGAGGTCCAGTTGCGGCTCCTGCGCTGCCACCATTGGCGCCACCATAATATGCAGTGCTATAACTGCCCGTTTGAACTGGTGATCCAGTGCTTCCATAATATTGTGTTGATGTTAAAGGAGCGGAAGTAGAAGTATAAATTCTAGTTTTGCCGTTAGGCATTGTAATCTTAATAGCCGTTCCACTACTTGTAGTTATAACAGTTGCAGTAAAACCATTATAAACATATACATTAGGTGTGCTAGGTTGAGGAACTAAAACAATAGGATTATAACTATTGACTTGTGTTAGTCTCAAGTTAACTGTGCCGTCAACATTTACAACTACAGTAATATTATTACCACTGCCATCACTATAAACGGCACCAGATTGTAATTGAGAAGAGGAAGAACTAGAACGAGTATAATGATTATAATTGTCATATGCAGAACCATACATATTACTTATAGTTTGTGCAATATTATAACTGCCATCTACGGTAATAGTGCCGCCACTTGCGTCAGTTGTATAATTAATTTTAAACCCTTCTTGGCCGCAATTGCCTCCTAAAAAGGAACATAACACTAAACCTAATAGTAAAATTAAGAAAAGAAATAATGCGTCTGTATTCATTGTATAATTTATATAGTGAAAAAAAGTTTAAAAACTAATTAATTTATTTGTTAAATGGAAGAAGAAGAAATATCTGAAATTAAAATTCAAAATTATTATGATCTTCTAAACATGGAAAGACTTCAATTTTATATTGTTCATGAAAATAGAGCAAAAGAAACTTATGATGATGAAAAAATTGCTTGTTGTGTTGTCAAGTTGGATAATATAATTATATGTGTTATATTTTCTGATTATAGTTGTGATGAAACTTGTGCTTTATTCAATGAAGAATTTTGTGCTGATTATTATGACGATTATTATTTTTTTGTTGAATTTTTACAAGAAATTAGTGAATTATTTTATGTATTTAATGAAATCGAAACCTCTATAAAAAATACACTACTTAAAACATTTCATAATATTGAAAAAGAAAATTATGAATTAATAGGAGAATGTTTAAGTGTGTCAAGTGAATCATATATAGGAATTATAGTTGAAAAGGAAGACTATTTTGAATTATTAAGTAAAACAGATAATAATGTTATTATGAAAGTAAAAAAATTGATACATATTTAAAATAAATAACTAAATGTATAATATAATGAAGACAGACTACGAGTGCGCACAAATTATTGATGATTCTGATGACGGCAAGTCCTCTGATGAAGAATACATTTTCTTGCCAAAGGCAAAAATAGTTAAAAAGAAAGTTATACCGGTTCTTAAGAAATGTCATAATGAAGCAGAAGATATTTATGAAATTGGTGTGGATGAAGCAGGACGTGGACCTATGTTTGGAAGAGTATATACTGCAGCCGTTATTTTACCTAAAGATGATAGTTTTGATTGTTCTATGGTGAAAGATAGCAAAAAATATCATTCTAAAAAGAAGATTGAAGAAGCAGCGCAATATGTTAAAGATCATGCGCTTGCTTGGTTCGTTAGTTTTGAAGATGAAAAGAAGATTGATGAAATTAATATTTTACAAGCAACTCAGTTGTCAATGCATAACTCGATTAATGAAGTAAGAAAGGTTGCGAATAATATATTAAAGGCTGCAGGAAAAGAAGAGAGAAAGGACTATAATTATAATTTATTAATTGACGGAAATTATTTTAATCCAATGACGTATTTCAATAAGAAAACTAATAAATTAGAAACAACGCCATTTATAACTGTTGAAGGAGGTGATAACAAATATGCTTCTATTGCGGCCGCATCTATTTTGGCAAAGGTTGAACGCGATAAATATATTGACGAGTTATGCGAACAAAATCCGACTTTGTCTGAATATTATGGCATTGACAAAAATAAGGGTTATGGAGCAAAAAAACATATGGACGGAATTAAAGAGCACGGTATTACCATTTGGCATAGACGCACATTTGGTATTTGTAAAAACTATGTATAAGCGCGCGTTCTTTCCAAAGGCACTGCGTAATGAAGTTGTTTTGATAATTATATATTAAAACAACTTAAAGACTTTAAAATAAAATTGATTTTTTATTTAACAATTTAAATAACTTAAAACAGTAATAATAAACAATAAATAGTAAATGATCGTTTTAGTATTTGATACAGAAACTACTGGATTACCTGAAAGCAAAATTATAAACCCTGATACATTACATTTATGGCCGCATATTGTTCAATTAAGTTATATTGTGTATGATGCAAGTAAAAATGTAATTTTAAATGTAACCGACGCAATTGTTAAGTTGCCTAGTAATGTAAAAATTTCAGAAGAATCTACGAAAATTCATGGCATAACAAATGAAATGTCGAGAGAAAAAGGAATTGATTCTGAAATACTTATTACTGAGTTATTTAAGTATTTGAGAACTGTTGATTTAATTGTAGGACATAATGTTTCATTTGATATTAATATATTAATGGTAGAACTATTACGATTGATATATTTTAATAATGAACATATGATTCAATCTGAATTGATTAGCTATAAACATTATTTTCATTTTATTACAAATGCGAAAAATATATGTTGCACTATGAAATTAGCAAAAGATTTATGCCAAATTAAAGCAATTAGTAAATTTGGAAATGAATATAATAAATTTCCAAAATTAATTGAATTACACGAAAAACTTTTTGCAAATCAAACACCTAAAAACCTTCATAATTCTTTAAATGATATTATGGTTACTTTGCGATGCTTTTGTCAATTGGCTTTTAACATTGACTTAAAAGAAAAAAGCAATGAATTTATTAAATATTCTAAAAAAATAAAGTTGTATTAATTATATGATGTAATAGTTTTAATTATATTATTATATATTTCAAACCTATTACTGTTTTTCCATTTTTCTAATACCCAATTAACGTAATTGTGATTTTTTTCAATTTTATAATAATTATGTATTGTATCTTGGTAATCTCCTACATATAAATTAAATAATTCAGTATTTTCGTCAATTATAAATGAAAAAAAACTTTCTTCTCCACTTCCAAAACCTTTTAATGATATATCAATAGCTTTATTAATTAATTTTTCTAATACAATTTTTCCAACATTGTTTTCCATTGTAAAAAAACATCCAGCAACTATCCATTGATACTTACTATAAAAACTGTTTAAATCAGAATACATTTCTGGTGTCCATTGATTTATTACTTCTATTGTAAATTTATCACGTGGATTTTTACAAATATGCATTATTTTATCATAAATGTTAATATCTAAATAATTTATAGAATTATTAAATGTTTTTTCTAACAAATTAACATCAATCCATCCAAAATGAGTTGTATTAAATGGATTTTTTTCAATACTATCTAATAAAAACTTAAATTTATTTAACATTACAATGTGAGCATTTTTATTATAATTTGTTTCTAAATCTTCACCTCTAAGCAGATATGTTTTATATTTATAAAAAAATAAATCTTCTAATTTTATAGTTATTATGCTTGTTATATGTTCTAAATTAAACAGTTTTCTAATTTCTCTAAAAATATGAGCATATTCTTCTTCACAATAAATAATTAAAGGGCAATCTATAATAAGAGTTCTTAATGATTTTTTTAAATATTTATTAATAAAAAAATTATTTTTATTACAATTAAAACAAGCAGTTACAAATGTTGTTTTGTAATTATCCATATTATATATTATAAGTTATTTTTTAAGTTATTTTACGCCGAACAACTTTCACAAATATCTTCTTTTTCTTCGCTAACCTTTTTTTCTGGTTCAATTGTAAATTGCTGCGCTTGATGCTTTGCCTTTCTTCTTAAATAGTAAATTCCTGTCTTAAGACCTTGTTTCCAAGAATAGAAATGCATAGATGTTAGTGAGTTGTAAGTAGGGTCTTCCATCCATAAATTAAGACTCTGACTTTGACATATAAATGCACCTCTATCTGCGGCCATATCAATTAAATGCTTCATTGGAATTTCCCAAACGATTTTGTATTTATTTCTAATATGTTCTGGTAGCATAGTTAACTGCTGAATAGAACCTTTATTTGCAATAATATTGTTTTTAATTTGTTCATTCCACATTCCGAGTTGTTGTAACTCCTTCATTAAATATTTATTAACTACTACAAATTCACCAGCAATCGTTCTTCTTGAATATAAATTGCTAGTGAATGGCTCAAAGCATTCGTTATATCCTAAAATTTGTGATGTTGACGCAGTTGGCATTGGAGCAACTAATAGGGAATTACGCAATCCGTATTTAACAATATTTTCTTTAAGTAAAGCCCAATCATATCGTCCAGGTGTAGGCTCTTTGTTCCACATATCAAACTGCAAAATGCCTTTGGATGCGGGAGAACCTTTAAAACTACAATATGTACCAACATGTGGATTTACTGGCTCTACTTCCTGCGGCACAAAATGTTCGCCATATAAAATATCATTAATATACATTTTGTCAAATTCATTATCATAAATAATACTTGTTATAAACGCATTCATTCTTTCAATAGAGATTTCATTACTTTTTTCTAATGCGGCGTGATAAATGGTTTCAAATATAAGTTTATTTACATTTTTAGCCTCTTCCGAGTGAAATGGAATATCCATCATTATAAATGCATCTGCTAAACCTTGAACGCCAATGCCAATAGGTCTATGTCTTAAATTACTGCGACGTGTTTTTTCAGTTGGATAGTAATTAATATCAATAACACGATTTAAATTGTTTGTTACCACTTTAGTAACTTCGTGTAACTTTTCATAATCAAACTTTTTACTATCTTCATTTACAAACGATGGTAACGCAATAGATGCTAAATTACATACCGCGGTTTCATCTTGGTTTGAGTATTCAATAATTTCGCAACACAAATTTGAACTCTTAATGGTTCCAAGATTTTGTTGATTTGATTTAGAATTTGCCGCATCCTTGTATAAAATGTATGGTGTGCCTGTTTCCATTTGAGCGTCTAAAATCTTAAACCATAAATCGCGAGCATTTACAACCTTTCTTACTTTTCCTTCTGCCTCGTATTTTTCATAAAGAGTTTTGAATTCATTACTATAAACTTCGCTTAATCCAGAACATTCGTGAGGACACATAAGAGACCATTTGCCGTTTTCTTTAACGCGCTCCATAAATAGATCGGAAATCCATAACGCATAAAATAGGTCGCGAGCCTTTAACTCCTCATCACCATGATTCTTTTTAAGTTCTAAAAAGTCTTCAATGTCTGCATGCCAGGGTTCCAAATAAATGGCAAATGAACCATTACGCTTTCCGCCTCCTTGGTCGACGTATCGAGCAGTATTATTAAATACTCGCAACATAGGAACAAGACCATTTGAAGTGCCATTTGTTCCGTGAATATGTGAACCCTTAGCGCGAATATTATGAATATGAAGACCAATTCCGCCTGCGTGTTTAGAAATTAAAGCGCAATCCTTAAGTGTATTGTAAATTCCGTCCAAACTATCTTCTTCCATTGCTAATAAATAACAACTTGATAGTTGAGGTCTTGGCGTTCCAGCATTAAATAGCGTTGGAGTTGCGTGCGTGAAATATTTTAAAGACATTAAATCGTAAGTTTCTTTAACCAATTGAAGTGCGTTTTTTGAACTAGTTGTGCCGTGAATTCCAATTGCAACACGCATCCACATATGTTGTGGTCTCTCTACAACTTTTTTATCAACCTTAAATAAATAGGCGCGTTCCAATGTTTTAAATCCAAAATAGTCAATTAAGTAGTCGCGATCATAATCAATCATATCTTCAATTTCTTGAGTATAAGTTGCAACAAATTCAAATAATTCGTTAGATAATAATGGTTTCTTTTTTCCGTGAATATCTCTAAAATTGTATAATTGATTTACAACCATATGAAAATGAGGCATTGTATTTTTTTGGTGATTAGATACAATAATACGGCCAGCAAGAGTGCCATAATCAGGATTTAGGGTGGACATTGACGCACATTGTTCTGCAGCCAATTCGTCAATTTTTCCAGTTTCAATTTTGTCATATAATTGGTCGATAACTTTCATTACGAGAGAAGAATAATTAATATGAATATTTGCCTCTTGACCGAGTTTTTTAACTCTCTCTAATATTTTGTCAAAGGAAATATCTTGTAGTTCTCCATTTCGTTTTGTTACACGCATTTCATTAGTATTATCCATTGTTGTATAGTTATTCTTATTTTATTTTTAAACCAGTTTTATTATTTATTTTAATTATACCGTTTTTAATAATATAAAATATTTAAATTATATATATGAATAAATTTATATTTTTAGCTTTAATAATAGTATTGGCTCTTGGAATACCTATGTTTTTTAATATATCTGCTTCTCTCGAAGGATATAAAAACTATTCTTTAGGTGATGCAACTGGCGACTATCCTGCCGCCCAATCTAGTGTTTTACTTCAAGATACTTACCCTGCCATTGGTAAAAACGAACTATCTAACCAATCCGCAAATACTATGTGGCAACGTTATCCTATTTACGAGCTAGGCTCTTACGACCAAATTACAAATAATATTAGATATCCTAATAATCCTGACGACGCAAGATGTACGCCAGCTAGTATGTGCTATGCTGTTTATAAGGACAAAAATATTGGCTCAAACGAAGCAAAAGTGTTGCCACCTTTAGACCCAAATGCTGGAACACGTGTTGGTTATTTTGATACAGATGAAAACTTAATGACATTTAGAACAAATATGCAAAATATTTTGTATTAAATAAAGTGTATTGTATATTATATATTGTATTCAATATATAATCTATACATTATGTAATGGAAATATATAGTTTTTTTTATACAAAACCCATTATAAGAGAATATTATGATAAAATTAGAGACGCAATGCCAAATAAAATACTTTTTAATCAAGAAGATATTATAGATTATTTTGTAGGCAATAACGAAATGAAAAAAGAACAAGCAATACAATTTCTTCATCAAAGTTTATTGCGTTCAGATATTTGTCGAGGCACTATTGGACCAGAATATATTAGTAGGGTTTTTGATAAGGTATTTAATTCTAATTTTGCTATTAGATCTGAATGCGATATTTGTTTTATTTTAAATGGTGAAATAAAGCCAAATGCAACAATAGAAGAAAAATTCTCTCAAATTGTAGGTTTTTGTATTGTTAAAAGAGGCGATTGTGCAAAATATGGCAAAGTGTATACACTTAATTTGGTTTGCTCGAAAAGAGGTGAAAATGTTGGTTCTTATTTTGTTGGATTGTATTTATATACCATATTATGTCATCCATTAGATGCAAGTGAAATTTTAATTGCGCCTAAAATTACAAAACTAACTGAAACAGATAACGCCGACACTTATTATGGTATTCCGCTTCCATATATTGGATTGCTTGAATTAAGCGGAGGATATAAAAATGTTCCTGGCTTATGTTTATATAGTAAATTTGGTTTTAATATAGATACCAGTTTATCTGGTAGAGGGTCAAATTGTTTTGTAGATTTAAATAATCTTGCAATGAAAAACGATTTTATTGGAGATTCTTCTATTTCAGTGGAAGAGAGAAAAACAAAAATAGTAAGTATAGTTAAACGTGAAGATCCAGGCTTTGAAAAACATTTAATATGTAGCATTAAAGATATAGACAAACAAAATGAAATGATTGCAACATTTTATATTATAAAAGACAAAACTTCTGAATTAAATACTCTTAAAAGTCAAGCAAAATTTGCAATTAATAAAATGGCAGATGGAACTTTAAAATCTGAATTTAAAGAAAAATTAGAGAATAAAGAAAAAGAACTTATTGATTTGGATGAAATAATAAAAAATATTGCTAGTTTAAGCATTGGTGGCGCAAGCAATAGCGTTAGAGACTGCAATAAAAGCAGTAGAAAAAAAAGAAAAACACGCAGAAAAAATGTTAGAAAAAGAAGAAAAAACACCAAACGTCGCTACTAATCAAGCTTAATAATTTTAAGAAAACATTCATTTTCATTACTATTACTATTTACAAATGGTTTTAATCCAGCATCTTTCTTTTGTTTTTTAACAGGAGCTCTATGCTCGTATCCAGTAACGCGTTCCTCTTCAATAATTTTCCATACTTTTTCTATTTGTCCTATATTGTTATTAAACCACTCACGATTTCTTGAAACCAATACACAACTCATCTTATCTAATTTCCAGTAAATAAACTTTAAAAAAATATAATTATATTGTTCTGATTGATATTTTTCAAGCATTTCTTCTTCCCATTTTTCAATATCTTCTTTTAATTTTAAATTTAAAGGTTGATAAACGTAAAATGGTTTGCCGTCTGGTGTATGAAAATAAATAATTGTTCCTGAATATTGAGGATTAGATATATCATTTTTATAACTTGTATAATCAGGATATTCAACAAATTTAGTTTCTAAAAAGTCGCATTCATCTAAGTTGCAGACCTCCATTTGTAATTGCATTTGGACCCAATATTCTTTTTTAGGTATTCCTGTTATTTCTCTACTTACTGGATTTTTAATTTCTAGCATTCTACCATAACGTCCCGTTTCTGATTGAATAATAATTCCATCTGGTGATGCGCCAAGAAATTTATATGTGCAATGTTGAATGCAACCAAAATCTTCAACTTTAGACTTATATAAGTCTTCATAAATCATAACAGATAATGGTTCATACTTTTGCCCCCAATGAAGTGCTGTATTTGTATTTACCATTTTTATTTCCTTAGTTTCACATTCATTTTCGTTTTCTTCAAATGTTTGAAGAGGTTGACATTTTTCATAAATAAGTTGATTAATAGACGCCTGTGTGTCAAGAGCTTTATATGCGTTGCTTGCAGTAATTAAATTCCAGCGAAATGCATACCATTCAGGCGTTCTTTGAACAGGTTGTGGTGCATTACGTAGTATATTTATTTTCTTTTCAATTTCATTAACTTCCTCCTTTTCAAGTAAATTATTGCTTGTGTCAATGCTTACTGCAGATCTTTCTGGATGAAAGGTTGTTATAAATATATTAAATGCGTCTTCTAGTAAATCGTTCATATCATCCTCAAAATCGTCGCCAATATCAATGTCGTCAATATGCTCTTCGAATTGTGTATAAAAAATATCTTTTATATCTTCCAACAATATTTCGTGAAAGTTTGGCTCGGAAATGGTGTGAGAATTTTCTTTCATATATTCATCCATTAAATGTAAAGCTGTTTCAACAAATTCAACAGCATATTCTTCTGTAAATATAGATGGTTCTTCGTATTCTTCAAATACTAATGTATCTAAAATACATTGTAAATCTTCTAAATCTTTTATTTTTAACATTATACTCTATATAATACTTTAAATGTTTTTAATATAATTAATAATAATTATATTAAACCTTTATTCATAATTAGAAAGCATTTTATATACTTCATTATATAAATAATAAGTATCAAACATATTTTGATTACAAAAATTATTGTATGTGGTTATATTTTTATGTTTATTTTGATTTATTAATAAATCAAATATATAGTCTCTGTATGCTGATTCATATATCCAACTTTTTTCAAGTGTAACAGGAGTTATAATATCTATATATGCAATTTTTTCACACATAAAATCTGTAAATTTTGGACCAATTCCACCATAAATTATTCCTTCATCTACATAATCATCTAACCAACATTTTATTAATGGTTGTATGTATTCATTTTTTATGTTATTTTTAATATTATTATATAAATCATTATTTTCTTTGCTATTATTTACTAAGTTATAATGTTTATAATACGTATAATAAGGCGTTATCGTTTGCATATTAAATAATTATGCTTTTTATTTAATTTATTATAATATAAATCAATTTTTTTATTTTATTCGTTATCTTCTTCATCTGAATCGACGGATTCAATAATTTTATTTTTAATTGTTCCTTGTGTTTTTTTAGGTGCAAGTGATTTTAATGTTGATACACGTTTATCAATATTTTTAAGTGTAAAATGTTTAGTGGTTTTAACATAAGTTAAAGCAGGAATTTCTTTAACAGTTCCTGTATCCTTATCATAAACTACATCTTTAACACGTGCGAGTTTTTTCTTATCAAGACAATCCTTTAAAAAAGCTAAAAGTGCTTTTGACTCATCTGCACTAAGATTTTTTTCTTTGGAATATATTTCTACAAAATCAATTAATTTTTTGGTTTTAATGGTTTTATTTAGTTTACACCAAGGCTCGTTGCTGTTATTATTTTTTTCAGTTTCTAAAAATTTATCTAAATTTGATAAATCATTTGATGATTTAGTTTCTTGTATTGGTGCACCATTTAATAACATTGTTTTATATTTAATATTTTTAAGCTCTTGACATTCATTGGATTTTTGTTTATCAATATTTTGCGTTGTTTCAGTATTTTCTTCCATTATATTTATACATTAATATAAAGGGATAAGTTTAACTCACTTTCGTAAAATATATATTTATTATCCAATTTTTATATTGCTTAAAAACAATATATATTATAACTATATATTTGTAAAATGTCTGAAGATAACAAAAAACAAGAGGAAGAACCCAAGAAAATTATTATCTCAGGAACAAATAATCGTTATCAAATGAATAAACTTATAAAACCTAAAAATACTGCTTCTGAAGTTAAAAAACGAGTAGAATCTGAGAAATGGTCTTTTCCTGAATCCAATTATGAATATAGTTCACAGCTTAAATTAATAATGGATCTCTCTTATAATAATAATGAATCATTTGATGAAATATCTAAAATCGTTGTGAATGAAATTAATAAAAAAATTAGTGGCTACAAACAACAAGACAAATTAAAAAAAATATTTGATGAAGATAAGTTTTTAACATTTGAAAATATAATACAAAAATTAATTGAATGTCATTTAAAATGTTATTATTGCAAAGCAGAATTAAAAGTATTATATGATATCTCTCGACAAATGACACAATGGTCTGTGGATAGAATAGATAATGATAAGGGTCACAACATAGGCAATTATTACATTGCATGTTTAGAGTGTAATTTAAAAAGAAGGCGTAGAAGTGATGATAAATTTTTATTTACAAAACAAATGAATTTAGTAAAAATGCCTGGTTCAAGTGTTGAGAATAATAACCCTTCGTTATAATATTAATAATTAATAATTGTATAATATTATGAGCGAATTTGGAAAATGTCAACAATGTGTAGAAGAAAACAGGCGATCTATTGAAAATAATGGTTATGGATATGGATATTTAGGAAATATGGGTAATTGCGCACGTCATGATAAAAAAAAAGAAGAATGTGAAAAATGTCTAAAAATTATAGATGATTTTAATAATGGACGTATATCAGCATGTGCCGATTATATTGGCTTTAAAGGTGAATGTCTTATACACGATAGAATATCTGTAGATAAAAATATAAATGCATTCAGCAAATGGACGGACGGCCAACCTTATGAACGCTCTAGAAGGCTTAAACACGTTCAAGAACTTGAAAATAGGGAATTTAGTGCAAAAATGAACACAGACGCCTATTCTTCGGCGTTAAATCACGACGAAAATACTTGGGATGTATTAAATCAAGGTATATATGGAGGTTTTAAAGTATCTAATAAGAGAGAAGAATTAGATACTAAAATGACAGGGCGAGATATGGTGCAACAAATAGGATTTAATCCCTTTTTAGGAGAATCCAATTATGTAAATGATATTGCGATAAGAGATCAGTTTCTTAAACCTGTTAATACTACTCAAGGTTCAAATCGCATATCAAATTCTAATTCAAATAATTATTAATTGAGAGAATATTTTATAGTGATTTAGAGCACATTGTGTATAATAAGCGGTTAACAAAGTATGCAAGGAAAAGATTAAAAAACATTAATAAACCGCCAGTAAACATTCTAATGTTAAAGTATTTGTAGTTCTTGAAAATCCAAAAAATATCAGCAACCAATGCAAAAACCATTAATGCGAAAAAAACCATAGTTAAAAAGAGAAAATATACACAACTATCCTTAGATAAAGGACCAAAAAATCTATCCATAAATTCAGACATTATATATACTATAAATAAAATTTTATAAAATGCTTTTTCTATTTTATTATAATATTTAATTACTATTAATTTATATATTTTATTGAATAAACAACTTAAATAAGAATTCATCATTCTAAGATAATGAACGCGACGGCTGCCTATAGTACTCAAAATGAATTATTGCTAAATAATTTAATGGACTTCTATAAAAATGAAGCTTACTTAACCAAAATGTTAAAAATTATTACTGGTGAATCTAAAATCTCTCTTCGCATTGTTGATTGGTTTGCTACAAATTATGCAAAAAAGAATTATACTTTATACCCTATTACAGATGTAAATGGAAATAATATTCGTTTTAAGGTTTACTTTGACTATAAATTAAAGTTAAAAGCATATAGTAAAAAGCGTTTTGACCCTTTTTGCCGCTGGGATCGAATTAGCATTCCTTATAAGGATGGAACGTGCATTGAGACCACGATCGGACAACTTAACTTTTTTAAATGGGCTCTTGAAAATAAAGTTGTTGATTATATTGAGAGCAATTATGAGGTTATTGAAAACGATATGAATAATCGTAATAGCACCTCAAAAAGAAAGGAATCCGCAAATGGAGATAATACTAAAACCAGAAAGAAGAGGGAAGAGTTATCCATTTCTGCTACTAAAAGCATTAAAAAAGAAGAAGTTGAAATTGTAGTTCAATTTCATTAATTATTAATTTTATATCTAATGTAATTATATATAAAATGAATGACATGCAAAAGCGTTTTTTACTATTTTTAATAGGTTGCATTGGTGTAAGAAGTATATTTGTTTTACTTGCTAAAAATGCTAATGCGTATATTTTGCGTTTATTAGGATATTTAGCACTATTACCAGCATTTGGTTTTATTTATATTTATTTAACAGGTTCTAGACAAACTGGTGCGGAAGTATTTGGAGAGAAAATATGGTGGAACAGTTTAAGACCTATTCATGCAACACTTTATTTATTATTTGCATATAACGCAATAAACGGTGTTAAGAGTGCTTGGATATACTTATTAATAGATGTTATATTTGGTCTTATTAGTTTTTTAGTATATCATTATAAAAGTGGTGATTTTGCGAAAGTATTTAATTATTAATATGTAAAGGATACCATCCATATTTATTACCTAATATATCTAAATAATACGCAGATAACCATCCTAAAATTGAACCAATAGTATCACCAATTCCATTAATAATAGGTTCAGCTTTATGTTTTCCTCCACCAGGCCAAATATGACCGAAATATGTATTTATAATATGACTTCCAAGAGTTGTAGTTTCACCAATTTCATACAATGTATGGATAATTAACCATGTTATTAAAGAAAATCCCCAAAAATAAAAAATAACTCCAACCGCAAAATGTAAATAAGTAAATTGATCTAAAAAATATCCGCTCATTTATTAATTTATAATATATATAATTTAATATAATTTAATATAATTTAATAACTTTTGGTAATAATAATATATGTTAAAAATATTCCAAAAAAATTCTTTGAAAACAAATCTAAAATATTGTAAAACATATTTTTAATATAATAGGGTAATGCAGCTACAATTCCATATAAAGACCAAAAGAAAAAGAAGTATAAAAATAATTGCCATCCTGAATTGTCGAAACTAACATAATTAATAAAAATTAAATAATAGTAAATTAAAAATGGTATAAATCCTAGTATTACACCCGTTATTGTTGGTATTATATTTACTTCTCCTAAATAACCAAATAAAAGCATTAGCCAGTTAAGTATTAAAATTGTTATTATATTTTTAAAATTTTCATTAAACACTTGGAAAAAATCCAAATGAACGGTTTCAATGTTATTTCTATTATTTAGATAAATTAAATAAACAATTAATGTTACTAACATAGTTGGTGTAGTTATTACCCAATCTAAATATCGTTTTGGCGTAACATTTAATACATTATTAAAGTTATATAGTAACCAAACATAAAAAGAACCTTCAATAACTTGAACTAAAACTTCTAATATTAACAATTGTCTTATAATATTAAATGCTGTTGGAACTTTTATAAATAATGAAAAAATTTCAATAATGCCAGTTACTATTTGAACTAAAATTGATATTCCAAGTGAATAATAAAAATAAGCTTTATTCATATAATAAACAAATAATATAACAATTTAAAGTGTTAAATATTTAAAAATTAAATGAAAATATCTATTAATGGGTAATTCACAATCAATACAAAAAATAAATTTTGAAGATATACAGTTTGTTTTAAGGTGCAGAGAGGCTTTTATATTAATAAATACATTAACAGAGTCAGAACAAGATTGCCTAATTAAAGGAACTACCAGCATACATAAAGAAGTAGAGCTAATAAATAATTGTATTAAAAATGGTTCAAAACAAATAAAAATTATAATTTATGGTAAGAATTCAAATGATGAAAAAATTTATGAAAAATATAGCCAACTTAGTTCTCTCGGTTTTTATAATGTATATATTTATCCAGGTGGATTATTTGAATGGCTTTTATTACAAGACATATATGGAGTCAATGATTTTCCAACCACTAAAAAAGAATTGGATATATTAAAATATAAACCTAATAAGATTTTAAATGTGCCTTTATTAGAATATTAATATAATTACAATGCATTTAAACATAAATTAGATAATTCATCTGCTCTTTTATTACTTGATCTATAAATATGGCTAAAAGTTATTGAGTCAAATTTTTTTTCAAGACCTTTTGCAACATCATAAAGTGTATATAAATTTTCTGATTTTACTTTAAATTCTCCGTTCATTTGCTTTATAACAAGTAAGCTATCACCTTCCACTGCTAAATCTTTAATACCTAAATCGAGCGCCTTTTCTAACCCCATAATTAGTCCATTATATTCGGCTTCATTATTTGTAGTTTTGGCGCCAACAAATTTGCTTGCACCCCATATTTCCTTTTCATAATTATATATAACAGCACCAGCACCTGCTAAACCTGGATTGCCTTTACTACATCCGTCAAATTGAAGTAAATATTCTGGTTTTGGAAATACAGCTGCATAATCCTTTACAGGATTTCTTATTTTTGGAAACATTCTTCTATACATTATACTTTAAATTAATTATATTTGTAGTTTTATTCTCTCAATTTTATATTTATTTAATTGGCTTAAATAAATATATTAGAATGTAATATAGAAATGTTGTTTAAGATAATTTTATTTCTTTCCTTTCTTCTAAATATGGCTATGGGCGATACGGAATGTCCTGTAGTTTCTAATTCTTTAATGGGTGTAGATAAACGAGCAGATAAATCAAAATTGCGTTTAGTTCAATATAATGTGGAATGGCTTTTTATTGATTATTATAGCAATGCAAATTGCCCTGGCGATGGTTGTTCTTGGCATAATTCAACTGCTGCACAAACACACTTATCTTACGTTTCTAATGTAATTCGTAGTTTAAATCCGGACATTATAAACTTTTGCGAAGTTGAAGGATGTGATGAGCTTAATATGCTTATAAATGATGCAACTTATACACCATATTTAATTAAAGGCACTGACACAAGCACTGGACAAAATGTTGGCTTAATTACGCGTGTGAATCCTGTTACAAGTTTATATAGAACTGAAAACAAATTTAGCTATCCAATTGCTGGATCAAAATGTGGTTATACTGGAACCGGTTCAACAGGTGTAAGCAAACATTATATAACAGAATTTAAGATTGGTTCTATTAATTTGGCACTTATTGGCGCGCATTTTGTTGCTATTCCAACTGAAGCTTCAAGATGCGCTCAGAGAGAAGGACAAGCATCTATTTTACAACCAATTATTGCCGAATATATTAGCAAAGGTTATGAAGTAATTATGATGGGCGATTTTAATGACTTTGACGGACAAGTCCCCGATGTGAATAACAATCAACCAACGTCTCAAGTTTTAAATATTCTTAAAGGCGAATATGGTGCATATAAAGGTCAGTATACTTTGTATTCAGTCGCTGAAAATGTTGCGCAAAGTCAACGTTATAGCGATTGGTATGATTCTGATAATAATTGTAATACACAATCTAGTAAGGATTATTCAATGATAGACCATGTTTTGGTTTCAAATGGAATAAAAAATAAAATTTCAAATGTTTATTTTTATCATGGATATTCAGAGTACTGTGGAACATATAATTCAGATCATTATCCTGTTGTTATTGATTTAAATATTTAAATTTATCTACGACTTTTACTTTTTTTATACATTTTTTTACTTTGTTTTTTTGATTTTTTATAGCGTTTTTTGTTTTTTCTTGTGCTGCGCTTTCTTCCACCCCTTGGAGGCACTATTACAGGTAATAATCCGCGGTCAAAGTATCTTGATTCAGGATTTTCATCTTCTTCCTTAGATGCAGGCGGTTTCATAGTAATACCCTTTTGAATTGTATTAAACATTTTTTGAATATCTTCTGCAGGTAAATATTTACCATAAACTTCATTAAATGGATCTCTCTGTTCATTTTTAACTAATCCTCTAATAAATGACGCTGAATATGCAGAAGGATCAATATCCGCAATACTACGGTCTCCTAATCCGGACGCCTTTAATGCGGTCATTCCTTCTCTACCTAATATAAGTCCATCAATTGAACTAACATAATCGTATTTTTTAAATGTATCAACAATTGTATCTAAGAAATCGGCTCTATCTCTCCCCACAATAAAAAACATATTTATTTTTGGAACACCTTTATCTATAAAATCTCTTTTAATAACACTATTTATAAATGAAAATGGACTGCCAGTAGAACATAATACTATTACATTTAAGTTTTCAATTTGAGAACGGCGATTGCCACCTACAATGGTACAATTATCACCAAAACAACCCTTTTTATTTGCTTCTACTGCTTCTGGTGCTCCTGGAATTTCTAATTCTACTTCTTCAGCAGATGCAACTGGTGCTTCTTCTAAGCTTTCTTCTTGAGCCATTAATTCTCTCTTATATGCAGCAATCATTTCCTCTAAAATTTGAGATTTATATATTGCATCTGGACTACTTGTTATACTATCCATAACTACTCCATCTGCTTTATTTTTAGGTTTTGGTATAGTATCCGCACTACAAGGCATTGGATTTTTACCATCTACAGAACTGGATGTAATTATATATGCCTTTTCTGAACCTAATTCAACAGCTTTATCAATTAAGTTTTTAATTAATACTAAATGTCCTGGTGTTGGTGGATTCATTCTAACAAAAGAAAAAATAAATGTATTATTTGGCTTGTAATCAATACTCATATATATTATTTTAATATTTAAATTTCGTATTATAAAATATGAAATTTAAATTAATTGTTTATAAATCTGTCAATATTATTTATCCATTTTTCTAATTGATCTTTATTTTCATAAATGTCAACATTTCCATTTAAAATAAGTTGATTTGTGCAAATACGTTTACTCATAAATTCATCCAACATATTATCATGATATTTATCGCAATTTTCTAAATAAGATAAAGGAATATTTTCTTCACCATCTCTAGAGCGTTTTCCAACTCTTTTATAACACGTTTTAGCATCTGTTTTTACGTAAATTACTTTATGAACTGGAAATTCATTGGAAAACGTATCAAACCAATTTAAATAAATTTGATATGTAACATCTTCCATTTTTCCAGAATCAAATAACATCTTTGCAAATACGAGTTTATCAGTATATAAGCTTCTTTCCGTAATAAATATTACTTTTTTGTTTGTTTGTCCAACCGCATTTAATGAATCGCGTAAAACCTTAAGTCTTGAAATATACGCCATCATTTGAAACGCAAATGAATACTTATTTTGATCCGCATAAAACTTTTCTAAAATTGTAACGCCATTGGTGTCCTTAATTTTTTCCCATTCATCTACAGGCTCCTTTAAAAACACAATTTGTGCTTCATTATTATAATGGCTACGCAAATTAGCTAACAATGTTGACTTACCTGATCCAATATTACCCTCAATAGAAACAATAATAAATTCGTTTTGCATTGACATCTTTGTTATATAGTTATATGTTCTATTTTATTTATATTATTTTATTTCAATTTTAAAAAAAATTGATATTAATAAATGTATATAAAGAATTAGCATAATATTAAGTATATAGACATCTAAAATGGATTTAAAGCAAAGAAAGCTCAACAAGTCTGAATGGGACTCTATTGAAATATCAGTTTCGAAACCAGAAATTGATATTTTAACTATGATTATGAATGGTTATCATGATGTTAATATTAAAGTGAATAATAATAATTCGCTATTAACATTTCTAAAAATTGAATATTCCGAAAAAATGGAAGACTATTTGTTTAATAAATATATGCGTGCAACTAGCGATTTAATTGAAAAAAATCTTAAAAAAGACGATCCTGAATATAAAAATATGAAAATAAGCAGCGATTTAAAATTAAACTCTGCTGATAGAATTCGCGTAGAGCGTTTTAATGAAGATTCTATTAAAGACAACGACATTTATGAGTTTGTTTTATTAGAAAATATAAAAAATTTGGTTTTAAATAAAATAAATGGAAACCAAAAGCAATTTAATTATTATTACTATACACTTTATACCTTAATCAGAAATAATATTGCGAAACTAAATAGACATGTAAGACAATTGGCTAATGTTGTATTAGATAAATATGAAGGCGATGTAAATAAGCTAACTATTATTGAAAATGCAGTGGAATTTATTGAAAAAAATAAAAGTTTATTAAAATATGCGGATTTAACCTTATATCAGCATCAAAAGGATATATTTACTGCTTGCAAAAGTCGAAATCCTAAATTAATTTTATATATGGCACCCACTGGAACTGGTAAAACTATGACACCTATTGCGCTTTCAGAACAAAAGAAAATTATCTTTGTATGTGCTGCCAGACACGTTGGTTTAGCATTGGCAAGAGCGGCTATTTCAATGAAAAAGAAAATTGCGTTTGCGTTTGGTTGCGGTTCCGCTTCAGATGTAAGATTGCATTATTTTGCGGCAAAGGTTTATACTATTAATAAACGCACTGGAGGTATTGGAAAAGTAGATAATAGTGTAGGTGGTAATGTGCAAATTATGATTTGCGATATTAAGTCTTATTTGCCTGCAATGTATTATATGCTTGCACATTTTAGAGCCGAAGATATTATATTATATTGGGACGAACCAACAATTACTATGGATTATGATACACACGATTTTCATGCGACGATTCGTAAAAACTGGAAGAAAAATGCAATTCCTAATGTTGTATTGTCATCCGCAACATTACCTAAAATGAACGAATTAAGTGAAACTATTCCTGATTTTGTTAGCAAATTTCCTGGTGCTGAAGTATGTAATATTGTAAGTCATGATTGCAAAAAATCAATTCCAATTGTAAATAAAGATGGACTTGTTATGTTGCCGCACTATTTACATGAAGATTATAATAAAACACTTGAAGTCGCAAAACATTGCAAGGATTATTTAACATTGTTGCGTTATTTTGATTTAAATGAAGTGGTAAAATTTATTGGATATGTAAATCAAAATGGCTTTGGAACCGCAAAAACAAATATTGAAAGACATTTTGAGACACTAAGCGATATTGATATGAAAAATATTAAAACATATTATATATTCTTGCTTAGCAATATTGTAAAAGATAAGTGGCCTATTGTTTATAACTATTTTAAGATGGAAAGACAACCACTTATATTAGAAAATACAAAAATTGATGCCAAGGGTAATAAAATTATTAAGACTAGAAGTGTTGGTCCCGGTTCTACTGTGTTTAGTAGTGCTGCAAGACAAGGTTCGTCTCTTGTTAGAATGGCAAGTGAAAATCCTGCTACTAAAGTTGAACCAGTTCCAGGCACATCAGGTGTTTATGTTACTACAAAAGATGCATATACTTTAACAGATGGTCCTACTATCTTTATTTCAAACGATATTGAAAAAATTGCCAAGTTTTGCGTTCAACAAGCCAATATTCCTGCATGTATTATGGATGATATAATGCAAAAGATTGAATATAATAATGGCATTAATGAGAAACTTTATGAATTAGAATCCGATTTAGAAGCTTTAAAAGAAGAAACAGAGAGACAAGTAAATAATGAGGTTAAAAGTTTTAGTGCTGGCAAGAAAATTACTGGAAGAAATAAAACTGGAAAAGATTTAAAAAAATTTGGTAGAGATATTGATAGTAGTGCTGGAGGTGCTGGTTCTAAAAATATGAGTAAGCTTACAGATGAAATTAATATGTTGCGAAATATGATTAAAACTGCCAAGCTAAATGACGGATTTATTCCAAATAAAAAGTTGCATTTAGATAAGTGGGCTGATGGTATAAAATGCGAAAATGTATTTACCAGTAATGTTGATGAAAATTTTGTTTCGGATATAATGGCGTTAAAGGGTGTTGATAATTTATGGAAGGTTTTGCTAATGATGGGAATTGGTGTGTTTATTAATCACGAAAATATTACTTATACTGAAATTATGAAAAAATTGGCTGACGAGCAAAAGTTATATATGATTATTGCATCAAGTGATTATATTTATGGCACAAATTATCAGTTTTGTCATGGTTTCTTAAGTAAGGATTTAAATTTAACTCAAGAAAAAGTTATTCAAGCAATGGGTAGAATTGGTAGAAATAACATTCAGCAAACTTATACAGTGCGTTTTAGAGATGACGAACAAATTGCCAAGTTGTTTACATCTGAAACTGAAAAACCTGAAATTATTAATATGAATCGCTTGTTTAATACTCATAAAGTGGTTTGGCAAAATGGCACCTATGTGGAAGTAGAAGATGATTTGGAAAACGACTTTGGTGAAGCGAATAACGAAGATAACGAAGTAGAAGAAGAAGAGGAAGAAGAGGAAGAGGATAATGACGAATAAAACAATTATAAAAAAATAAAAAATTTATAATTTTTTTTTATTTTTATTTTTATTTTTATTTTTATTTTTATATTTACCTTGTAGAGGTTCTGGGAGCAGGTGGAGTATTATTACTATGATATAAATGTGTATCTGTGGGTAATTGAAGTCTTAATGCGAATCTATCAGGAATCTTTCTTATGTAAAATGAAATATTTTTATAATTTTCTCCATAAATATCGCGAATTGTGTAATAATTACTTGGTTCCAATGCAGCGGCCATTTCCGCATCTTGTCCTGGGACATAAGGCTGACCCGTTGGCACTATTTCAACATTAAAATTATCGCTTATATTAAAATCATCTCTTACCATTACTTTAACATAATTAATAAAATCTGTTAAAGTTTTATCAGGACTAATACTATATCTGACAGCCCTATCGGTGTAAACAAGCTTAAAATAAAATACGTGTTCGGTCATTTTGTTACAATATATATATATTATTATGCTTTAATTATTTAAGTATAATAATATTTCAATTTTTTATTTAACGATTATTAAAAAAACTATATTTGCGTTTTGTTTGTTTATTTTTTTTGTATTTTTTTTTTAAATTTTTTTTAGTTTTGCGTTTACGTTTACCACCTGCTGGTCTAGATAAAAACTTTATATTTTCTTGAAAATCAACATTATTATTCCAATAAGTAATAAAACTATTATATATTTCTTTATGTATTGAAAGAATATTATTTATTAAAGAAGATTTTGTATCTGGATTCATAGTTGTATCTTTTGATAATAAAAAATTTGTATTACTAAAGTCAGAATCATTTGGTAAAAGTAAAGAACTTTGTGGATTTGAAACAAAAGAAATTATTTTATAAGGTTGTTCATTATTTGAAGGATTAAAAGTAGTATCACTTATTTTACCTTTTGATACAGTAGAATCTTTAGCAGGTACAATTATTTTTTTCCCACTATCAATTTTATAATGAAATTCACCAGATCCTTCATTTTCAGCAACACCTTCAGGTTTTTGATAGTATCCGCAAGTATATTTTTTTCTTGTTTGACCCCAAGTAACTTTTGGCTCTTTTGAGTGAAATGCAATATGAAAAAGTCTTAATTCTCCGCTACCTGAACCTAATAAATTACCAGTTACTGCAATTGAATAATTAATATCATTACATTGTCTTTGTTCCGGTTTAATTAAATTTACAATTTTATATGAATCAACTGTTGTAGCAAAATTAGTTCCTAATACATTTAGTAAATTATCAAAAAGATCTTTTACTCCATCTGAACGTATCCAGTTTTTTAAAAAATTTTCAAATTGATTTTTTAATTTACTCCAATCAATAATATTGTAAATAAATTTTTGACTTTCATTTGGCGTAAAACATCTTTCATAGCTATTACGACAATCACCATTTTCATTTATATTTTCAGAATTATACCATTTTACGCTACATTGTGTTTGACATAATTGTTTCTCTGTTTCTAAAGGGGGTTCATTTATAACTAAATTTTCTTTAATAATTTCACTCATAATATATATTATTATATTTTTATTATTTAAGTATAATAATATTTTATTTAATATCTTCTGCGACGAGATGCGCGTCTAGTGCGTCTGGCTCCGCGGCGGGATTTTCTGCCACCTTTGCGAGTGCGACGTCTGCGTCTTCCGCCCATATTATATTTGGCATTATCAGCAATTATATCGCCAACACGACCCATTTCAAGATCAATACCATCTTCTTCTTCCATTTTTTTTAAGTCTTCGTCATTTCCTTCATATCCATCATTTTTAACTAAAAGTCCAAACTCGTAAACTTCATCTTTATCTAAACCTTGATCTTCCATAAAACGCTTAAACGCAGCAGGATCTTGTTTCTTTGCAACATTAACAATGCCTTTCTTCTGTCCGTAAGATAAAACCATTTATATATTACGCAGAGATTTTTTTTTAAATATACAATTTGCTTCCTAAAGTTTTATATTGAAAACCATTATAATAAACAGGCGTATCTAGCACTCTAGATAGCGTCTTGTCGCTTATTTTTACACCGCGAATACAGTCATATTTGCATGTGAATTCTTTAACTAAATTGTTGTTTGCGTCGTATTGGGCTACTCCGTTTTTGTATAAAAGTGGCAATCCTTTTTCCGCTTCAAAATCGTTAATTATATTTATATCACATTTATCGTATAATGTATAATAAAATCCGTTGCTAATAGTGCCATTTTTTACTGCGTTATCAAGTGCTCCTAGATTGGAATATCCATTATTTTCTGCTGCAGTTTTTCTATCTAAATAAACGTTTAATATTTTGGTTTTAGTTGAATTTAATTTGGCAATATATCCTAAATTTTGCACTTTAGTTTCCTTTGTTGGTTGTAAATCGTGTAAGATATTTGCGTCTAAATTGCGTTCTACAAGTTGCCAACGAAATCCGCAATAAATAGTGTTTTCTTGAACCGCTTTTGTAATGCTAGGTCGTTTTATATTTTTGTTTTCATTCATTGCTTCTGTTACAGATTCATATACTTTAACTAATTGAAGCGTTTCAGGATTAATTTTTTGAAGTCTGGGTCCTAAATAAGGCAATTGTTGTCCGATATTTGTATGTGTTTTGGTTTGTTGAGAGTTTAACTTTTCTAGGATTTGTTGCATAGAGTTTTCGAGAGAACAAACCTTTTGAGTTAATAATTTATTTGAATTGACAAGTTCTTTTATTAATTCATTATCATTATTAATTTGAGTTGAAGTTTGTTTTAATTTTAAATTTTCAATTTCTAATAATAATTCTTTAACTGTATAATTATGATTATCAATGTTATTTTCAATAATTTTTATTAACATTTGATATGTTAAAGTAGTGCCAATTAAAAATAGTTCTTTTTCATTTTCGTGTCCTGGTAAATTTGTTACGTTATTAGGATGAATATCTTTATGTGTATGTAAAAATGTTTCAAATTCACTAGATTTATCAACAGCAAAACAATTTAACAATAATATATTTTTATGCTTTTGTTTGCATTCATTATAACGACCTATTATTCCTTTTGTGCTATGGCCTATTTTTACAATATAGGTTCCATTTTCATATGTTTTTACCTTAATAACATAAATTATATGACCTGCATTTGTATATTCTTTTAACATAAATTTTTCATTGTCAAGTTCTTTTTGTTTTATAATTTTTAATTCCATATCTTTATTTTTATTTTCTAATTTTAAAACTTGTTGTTTTAATTCATTGCTTTCTTCTTTTGTTATTTCAAACATAATATTTTCAAGTTTAATAAAATAATCGTGAATTTCATCTGCTTTTTTTGTTCCTGCTTTTAAACAAAATTTTTTAAACGTTTCAACATTTAACATAATAATTTCTTTGTTATGACCACCTCTGTTGTCTTTTTTTGCTCCGCCAACTTGTGGAGCAAAAATTTTATAATCTTTATTTATATTAAAATTTTTTTCAACTACTCTTTTTGCAGCATCTTTTTGACTAAAATCTAACCATTTCCATACATTATCTAAGTCAATTACAAAATCATTTTTTGTATCATACTTTAAATAACAATAAAAACTTGATAAAAATAGTTGTTGTTCGTAATTAGTAAAGTTATTTTTAACTTTTTCAACTAATTTGCTTTGATAATCACCAGAAAATTTGGTAATTGGATTGTTTTCAATAAGGTTTACTATGTCTACGCTCATTTTTATATACTTATTAAATGCATATCTTTATATTGTTTTTTGCTTTAATAATTAAAAAGGAATAATTAATTATTAAAATATAATGAAAAATATGAGACGATAAGCGCGCTTAATTTGAGTATGCTAATCCGCCCATACCACTCATAATACGTAAGACGTTGTAATTGGTGGCATAAACACGGACTTTAGCAGTCTTGGTGCCTTCAACAGTGGCATTAGATAAGACCAATTGAAGTGTGGCATTATCAATTCTGGAGAAGTTGCACGTACCTGAGGGTTGGTGTTCCTCTGGGCGGAGAGCGAAAGAGTAAACGTTAATACCTTCATCAGGGCAACGAGTGTGAGCTTGGTAAGGTTGAACCCAAGAGAAGTAAGAACCTTCACGCTCAGAGAAGCGGTCTTGGCCGTTAAGTTGGAGCTTAGCAACAACAACTGGGTTTTGGCCCCAGCAGTGCATGTCAAGAGAGGTTTCAGAAAGAACAAAAGTACCAGCATCAGAAACACCAGAGTTATCGAGGTGAGATTGATCAAGGGAATCACCAGGAACAGCTACGCCACCAAGATTAACTTCGTTGTAGGGGTTAGAGGGTCCGTGCCAGTATCCAGTGAAACCAGAAGCAGGGATGTAGTCAAGAGCACCGGCATCTTGGAAGAGACCACGAGCATCAATGTAGGCACGGGAATCAGCGGCAAGAGCAGCGGGGCCACCGAAAGCGTGAATGGCGTTGGGGAGAGCGTCAATAGCATCGGTGTAGTTGAAAGGTTGGGCACCAAGAACCTTGAAAAGAAGAGCATCACAAGTTAAAGATGAGCAGTAGTCAACGTTTTGGTCAGGTTGAACAACCCAAATGAGTTCCTTAACGGGGTGGTTGAAGTTAAGCTTAATCTTGTTAGAAGAAGAACCAACGGACTCATCACCAGTGAATTGGAGTTGAGTGATAAGGTATTCATGAGGGTTTTGGGCCATTCTGCGTCTTTCATCAGTATCAAGGAAAACATAGTCAACATAGAGAGAAGCAGCAACTAAAGATTGGTTGTAAGCAATAGTGGCGGGAACAGGGCGTCCAACAGAGTATTGGTTACCAAGAGGATTTCCTTGAGAAGGACCAACCCAAGGATTACTGTTGCAATTTAAAGTTGTAACAGCCCACAAGCACTCATCGATAGGTCTGATATCAAGGTTGATCTTGACTTCGTGGTATTGGAGAGCAATAAGGGGAAGAGCAAGACCGGGGTTGGTACAGAACCAGAATTGAAGAGGAACGTAAAGAGTGGTTTCAGGAAGAGCATTACGAGGAGCGCAAACTTGACGAGGAGCAGCGGAGTCACAAGGAGATTCAACATCAGAGAAAGAAGGATCAGTTATGAAGGTAAGTTGAGTGGTGTTACCAATCATCTTGAAGTAACCTCTTTGTTGTTCAGCAGTCATAGTAAGTTGGTTCCAGATGTGCATCCAGTCACCATATTGACGGTCGATTCTTTGACCACCAATTTCAACTTCAACTTGAGCAATAAGTTGTTCACCGGGGAAATCTAACCAACGAGCATAAACACCGGTGTTTTGGTTAGCAGAGTAGTTTCCAAGACCCATAAGTTGGTTAATTTCAGGAAGAGTAACTTGTAAATAAGTTCTGTAAGCAAGATCACCATTTCTGGAGATTGTGCATTGGACACGGCGACCGAAATCGGCTTGACCGTTGAAAGTTTGTTCGATTGATTCGATGGCAAAGTTAGTATATCTGCGATAAGTAACCTTCCAGAAAGTAATTTGAGGATTGCCAGTAAGATAAACATCTTGGGCACCATAAGCGACGAGTTGCATTAATCCACCTCCCATTGTTATAATTAAGCTAAAGATAAAAATTTTTTGGAATTTAATTTAATTAAAATTAATTAAATAAAATAAAATAAAATAAAATAAAATAAAAAATCGCTACATATTATTTTAAGATATTATTTTGCTAATATCTAAATTGCTCTTCATAAATTTATACAAATAAGATTCTTCAAGAACCTCTTTTTTACCTTCATGAGATTTGCTAAATACATAAGAGTCATTTCGCTTTTTAATAGCCCAACCTTGCTCAATAGCATTATATAAAAGCAACATTTTTTGAAACTTAATTGCATCAACTTTGATGTCATTATCTTCTAAAGCCTTTAAAGAATCTAAATTCAGTCTCAAGTCTATATTACTCATTAATACAATGCAAGAAAACATAAATCAGCTTTTAACTACATTTTTATCAATTTGATTTTCTGTATTTTTGTCTAAAATTTTATTTCTGTAATATTTTGAATAATGTTGTTCACTATTTTCTAAAGTATGTAAATTTGTTTTAATAATATCTCCATTTTCATTAGAATAATATATATTTTCAATTTTATAACCCTTTTTCTTAGGAATTATGCTAAGCAATTTTATACAATTGGAACAAGGCTTGCTTGATTGCAACTTATTTTTTGCTGACAATCGAATTACTAAAATATTAATAGATTCCAAATGCTTTTTATACTTTAATGGCATTAATTTTGATAATGCGTCCTCCTCCGCATGTATACCAGGCGTATTTCCATTTATATCTCCCATTTGGTTCACACCAAAACTAAGAATTCTAGCTTTTTTCATAGAGCCCTTTCCCTTGTAAAATACACGACACGTGATTATAATGTCCGCAAACGCACGACGATACATTATTCCTACCATTCTCATACGAAGGTATGTCCGAATCAACAGGCAAACAAAATCTCTTAATAAACATCTTATCCAAAATCGAGTCCATTTTCGTTAGTATAATTATTTATACGTTAATTATTTATATTATTTTAATATTCAATTTTTTTTAAATTTAATAATAAATATTAAAATCCTTTAATTTATATTTTTTGTAAATTATAAATTAAATAAATTGCATTAAATTTATAATAAAGTAATGCCCAGCTTTAAGCCAAAGTCAAACAAAAAAATAAAATTTAACAAAAAATCTGCAGTTACGCTAGATATTAAACATACTGAAATTTTAAACGAATTTGATAAGGACGAAAATGACCGAATACCAGAATTAAAGTATGAACGCCAAGAACTTAAAAAACAATTAAATAATCAAAATATAACAGTTGAACAACGTTTGGATATTGAAGATAAAATAACAGAAATCAATGAACTAATAAAGGAAACAAAAAATAAAAAAAAAGAATATTATTTGGATAATTCTAAATATATTTTTGAATACTTTGAAAACAAAAAAAATATATCAAGTGGAACACCTGTTAACAATGTTGTTACAAGTAAAACAAACTTAGTAAATTCCTTTTTTAAAATTAAACCTGCAGCTGATGAAAATGAAGTAAAGGTTCAAAAGGAAAATAATAATATAGTGCAAAAATATTTAAGTAATATTGATGACTCATTTCTTGATATTAATGCATTTATCTCTCAAACAGATATTTGTAAGTTTTGTTTTAAAGGTGAACTTATTCCTGTTGAAGACGAAGGTATATTAGTTTGCAATGCATGTTCAAGAAGTATTCCATATTTAATTGAAAATGAAAAACCTTCATATAAAGAACCACCTAAGGAAGTTTGTTTTTATGCTTATAAACGCATTAATCATTTTAAGGAAATATTGGCTCAATTTCAAGGTAAAGAAACCACACAAATTCCACAGGAAGTTATTGAAAATATAAAGTTTCAAATTAAAAAAGAGAGAAATGAGTTAGAGCAAATAACAAATGCTAAAACCAAGGAAATTTTAAAAAAGTTAGGCTATAATAAATACTATGAACATATACCATTTATTAAAGATAAATTAGGAATTAAACCACCAATTATGTCGCAAGAATTAGAGGAAACATTGTGTAATCTTTTTATTGAATTACAAGCACCATATTCTAAATACTGTCCTGATGACCGTGTTAATTTTTTAAATTATTATTATACTGCATATAAGTTATGCGAGCTTTTAGGCGAAACCAAATATTTACCTCTTTTTCCATTACTAAAAGATAGAGAGAAACGTATAGAACAAGATGAAATTTGGAAAAAAATATGTGAAGAATTAGATTGGGAATTTATTCCAACTATTTAATAAGGTTTATAAGGAAATAATTGTAATTCACGTGTATTAAAAATAGAATAATTTGGATCATATGCGTTTGCACCTACACCATTTCCATAACAAGCACCGCCTTTATACGTTTTACGATTGCGACTTATATACATTTTACGATTGCGACTGCGACCGCGTTTTTTTATTGCTTTTTTAATACTCATTCTTTGACGTCTTCCTCCTTGTGGAAAATCAACTACAGAACGAGGTGATTCTGGTTGTAAGTCTTCCATAGCTAATGCAGGTCCTGGTTGAAAATTATTATTTTGATTTATATTTATAGGTTCAGGCATATTCATTTCTGCAGGAGGATTAACTCCTTCAACAACATTGTCTTCATTATCTAAATTAACTAATTCATTCATTGCATCATTTAAACTGTCTATTAATTCTTGAGGTGTAAAAGGTGCTCCTGTTTGTGGATTTGTTTGTTGTAATGATATATTTATTAAATCCATACTATCAATATCATAATTATATAATGCTGCAATTTGCTCTGATGTAAAACCTTTTTGCATTAATGCTTGCTCATCTAATGCACCACCCATCATTTTTCTAGAATATCTTTTACTTTTTTTAGACTTTCTACGCATTGTTTGTCTTTTTGCCATAATATATTATAATTAGATTTAAAATATATTATGCTATTCAATTTAAAATCCACCGGGGAATTTAACAAGGTTGGCGCCAATACCAAAACCAGCACCTGATCTAGCAGTGGCTCCCATTGAAGGAACATAAGTATCAAGAATGCTAAATGTGGCAGCAGCAGTTAATGCAATTAAAACAATTTCTTCCCAGTTCAAAGAACGTTTAGGAATAGCATATGCAGCAATAGCTACCATTAAACCTTCAACAAGGTACTTAATGATTCTCTTAACAAGTTCAGCAACGTTAATAAGTCCGAGCATTTATATTAAATAAAAAGAAAAAAATATATATTATGCGATAAAAAACTTAAAATTAAATCCCTTAACTAATTAAAAATGAGTCGCTCTAAAGATAGTAAATCTCAAAAACTTCCTTTTGAGAGAAAGGAAATTAATGGCAAACCTAATCCTAAATATGTTGATATGCTTACTGAAGATAAACCGATTGCAGGACAAAAATACGCATGTGTATCCTTTTGTTTTCCTGAAGACATTTTGAAGGAAAAAAATATTTTCTTTTTCGAACAATTCCTAAAGAAGTGGGAATTTAACAAATCTATGGAAAAATTCATTCAATTCTTAAACTTTGTTTCATACAAATACAACGTTTCTTTTGATGACATTTCCAATGATTTTAAGGAGTTTGTTAAGGAAGAAAAGGATTCTCTAGCAAATTCCAGTATGGATGATGATTACAAAACATTCCTTGATAACAATGAAGATGAATTGCAAAAACAATTTGACGTCGCACATAATTTTCAAACCAATGTTCGCGGCATTAAAATTCGCGGTGTTTATCCCAGTATGGAAGAAGCTGAATTAAGATGTAAAATGCTTGCTGAGGCGGATCCTTATCACGATATTCACATTACCGATGTTGGATTATGGGCGCCTTGTAATCCTAAGCACTATAAGACCGGTAGATGTGTATATCCTGAGGAAGAACTTAATCAATTAATGGCCGAAAAGAATAAGAATCAAGAAAGAACTGATTTGGCTTTCCAAGAGCGTGTCAAGGAGGCAAAACAAAAATCAATTGAAGAAAATGTTAAGAAGGCTGAGAAAACTGGTAATGTTCTTACTCAAACCATTGATGAAGAAGGTAATCTTGTTGGTGTTAATAACGCAAATACTCAAGAGTTTGCCCTAAGAGAGCAAGAAAATATCTCCACTGCTGATATTTGCAATGAATTGTTTGAAGGTGAAAATATTGTTATTGGTAAAACTGACAATGGTCAAAGTCAATTGATTTCAGGTCCTTTTGCTACTAAAAAGGATTCCATGGAACATGTTGATTAAATATATTAAAATTATAAATATTAATAATTACTTAAAATTATATAAATAATATAACAAAATGAAAATCTGTTATATTATTTCAACATGCAATAAATATTTAGATACAAGAGTAGTTTATCAAATGGAAACAATGCTTAAAAATATAAACAAAAATGATATTTATTATTTAACATCCGTGCCTAATATAGAAAAAAGACAATTTGGTTGGTATTCAATGGACGATACTCAAAATATTACATGGAAATACATACATTTTATTTACAATATGAATGGTGAGTTTTTAAACTATGATTGGTATATATTTATTGATGATGATACATTTGTTTTTACAAATCGTTTACTTAAATATTTAACTCAATTTAATCCAGCAGAAAATTATTATATTGGAAATGAACTTGACCATATAAAAAATGAATTTTGTCTTTATATGTCTGGTGGTGCAGGATATGCTATTTCTAATGCGTTATATAACAAAATTTATGAATATATAAGAAAAATTGGCATTAACGAAGCATACTATCCATTATCAAATTTAAAAGAACAATTTTGCGATGATTTATGCGTTGGAATATGGATTCAAGAAATTGGAAAAAATCATAAAATTTATCAAATACATAATAACAACTTTCATTTAGATATTCACAAGGAAAAATCACAACTATGTAATGCTATTACATTTCATAAAATTATTACAAAAGAACAATTTAACTTTTATACAGCAATTTTAAATGATAACAAAGATGATACTGTTTTTGCCCTTGTAACAGATAGTAAATACTTACCAAAAGCCAAACGCACAATTATTGATTTACGAAGCAAAGGTAATTGGCGTGGTCCTATTGCTCTTATAACAATTGATTTTGATTTAAATGATAATTTTGCTGATTTTTATGGTATAACAGAAGTTAAATTTGACAAAATAAATACATCTCAACTAGTTCAACAAATTGGTGAAAATGGCTTTTCAGATGGCGACAAGAGAGAATTAAATAAATTAAATCAATGGGAAAAATTTCACATTTTTGACGATTTTTTTACGCAGTGGAATCGCGTTGTTTACTTAGATGCAGGTATGCGTGTTTTAGATGATGTTTCGCACCTTTTAGAACTTGATTATAAAGGTTGTATTTTGGCACCACACGACGGAAAAATAAATGCCCCTATAACATTTGGCACGCAAATTAGTCATAATAATCCAGAATTGGTTGCAAAATTAGTCGCCACATTTGGGTCCAACATTTTGCAGTCCAATCATATGTTAAATTGCGTTTGGATTTATGATACAGATATATTAAAAATATGTAATAAATCCCAGCTTGTTGAAGCTATGAATCAATGGCCGCTTTGTAAGACAAATGAAATGACAATTATGAATTTATTATTGCATTTTAAATATAAATTATGGAAACCGTTTCCAGTTTATGCTTCAAATGAAAAAATTTTGTTTGATTGGTGTGAACTAAATAGTTCTAAACCAGTTACTTGGAGAGATTATTGTCTAATTAAATATCCTGTTACTATTCAGTTTGATGATTGTTAAAGTGGAACGACTGAATAAGTAAAACGACTGAATAAAGCGAATTTATGTCTTATTACAATGAGGAGCAAGATATTTTTGCAAATTAAAGTAAGTTAACTCATCAGTTGGTTTTACTTTTAATAAATTTCTAAGTTTTTCATTACAATTAATTATACGTCCATTTAACTTATCTTGAAGATTATTTGCACGAATATATGCGTTTATTTCTCTAGAAACGTCTACTCTTGTCATTTTTGTCCCAATACTTTTACCAAGAAATTCTGCTAATTCATCTGAAATAGGTTTAGGTGTTATAAATAAAGATGGTGCCCTTGCATTTTTAACTGGCTTTGCTTTAATTGGCTTTACTTTACATTTTTTTAATTCTTCATACTTTGCAAATAATTTTAAATTTTCCTTATTTATTTCCATTAATTCCTCCATTGTATTGTATTGTTTCTTTTTAATTTCATCATCAGATTTCTTCATAATTATTTCACAATAATCCTTGTTAGTTCTTGAATTCAAAGTATAATTACCTTTATTAAATAAATTTAATAGTTCATTATTTGCCTTCATCAACTTTAAATTACCATTTAATATGTGTTCTTTATCCTGATTACTTAAATTATCTAGGCTTTCATAATAAACTACTCCAAAATTACGCATTCTCTCTCGTTTTGCCTTTCTATTTGCTTCAATTATTTTTGAAACAGGGTCTACAACTTCTTCTTCTTTCACTTCAATTACTTCATTTTTGACTTCCTCTTTAACTTCATTTTTGACTTCCTCTTTAACTTCATTTTCTACAACTTCTTCAGTAGTATAATTATCTTCTATTTCAACATATGCTTCATTCATTGACAAATTTACGTTGTCAGATTCTTTAACATTCATATCCTTGTAAACTATAGTTATTTGTGCATTTCCAATATCTTCAATACTTATGCTATTTTCACATCCTTCAATAATAAAATTATTTATTCTAATTTTATTATTATCAAATAATCTATTTACATTCATAATATTAATATCCATATTCATCATATCTTCAGTAGTTCTTTTTATTTGAAGATTTTTATTGCTAACAATAAAATCCGTATCGAAAATATTAAACTGAAACTTTGCGTTCATTTTGCTATACTATTAATACATTAAGTTATAATGTATTAATTTAAATCAATTTTATTTTAAACTATAATAATAATCATTTATAATAGTCTTATTTTTAACACATCTACTCATTCTTGCAGTTGATATACCTTCGGCTACTGCGGCCTTCGCAATTGTGTCCCAAGTTGCTAATAATAAATTTGTTTTTTCTTCTCTTTTATATACCTTTTTACCAGTGCACGATATTAATTTAGGTTTATGTATATTTTCTTTTATAGATAAACCATAATAACCTTCATTGTTTCCATCTTTAGTCCATACAACTGCTTTTAACGCATAAGGTGATTGGTTAAGATATTCTTTCAATTCTTTCATATCATTTTCAGTTAATTCTTTACCAACAGATTGTTTCCATTTTTGATATTCAGTTAGCAAAACAGAATTTAATACTTTTCCTGTGTCAGAAAATTGACATTCTTGAAATATAAATGTCTCCGCATCAGAATTTTCTTTTGATTTTTTATATTCAGCAGGTTTTAATTTAATTCCTCCATAACCGTGATTTGTTCCAATGCGTTTTGGTTTAAATCGCGCGTCTAAATAAGTTTTAAATGCGTGAAAAACTTCTTTCGTTGGTTTGACTTGACTCCATAAGCGGTATCTGCCTTCTAAATCAGTAGAATATTCTTCAACATCTGGTCTAACTATGCAAATATTATTTACAAATTCATTAAATTTTTTTTCCATTTCATTTTCTGCTGGCGGCATTTGAGTTATAATATTTTCAACTGGTTGTTGGATAATAATTTGTTTTTGTTCTTTTAACTTTAAATTTTCAATTTTTAGTTCTCTATTTTCAATTTCCAACTGTTTATTTTCACTTTCAATTTCTCTAATTTTATGTTCTAAATCCTCATTTAGTTTCATTATTCTATTAAAATTTTCAATGCTATATGTTTTTGAATGAATTATATCTTTTATAATTTTAATTAATTTATCAGTAGTGAAGTCTGTTTCGTCATATGCTATTAATTCTGTTTTATTTTTACCATTTAATTGAATACTACGAATTTGCTTTTTAATTTTTGAATGATTTTTAATTAAATTTTCAATTTCAACTTTGTTATGGACTTTAAATGCATCAATTAATTCAAAGTTAGTATAACCTTTGCGATGGTCGTTAACTCGTGTTGCCAAGTCATTTGTATGTCCGAATTTTATTAGTTTTTCATTTGCTTCATTTGTGTTCTCAATTGTGCCAATGTATATGCATTCTGTGTTTAATGGAAAATGAACTATAATGGCTTGTTCTACTGCTTTTTGTTTTTCTTTTTTAGAGGTTTGCAATAGTTTTTCTTTTTCTAAAATAACATTTTCTTTTTGCTGCAATTGAAGTTTTAATTCATCTGTTTCTTCTTCAATAATTTTGTGTAATACTTCTTCCATTTTCATATAATATTCGTGAATTTCGGATGCTTTGCTTGTTTGGGCTTTTAAACATAAAGATTTAAAACACTTAATTGTTAGTAAAATGGTTTGTTTATTTTGACCTCCATTTTGTTTTACACTATTTGCTTCTTTAAAAACCGCTCCTCCAACTTGATGACCGCTTTTATAATCTATATCTAATTTAAAATGTTTTTCCAACATTCTTAAAGCATTATATTTTTGTTGAAATCCTAACCATTTCCATATATCATCTAAATCAACGATAAAATCTAAGTTTTTATCATAATTTAAATAGCAATAAAAACTACTTACAAATAATTGTTGTTCGAATCCTGTAAAATTTTCTTGAATTTTACTTATTAATTTGTTATTATATACCTTTGAGAGTTTAGAGATAGGGTTTTTCTCTATTAGTTCGACAATGTTTAGTTCCTGCATCTTATTATATAATTTATAATAAAATACTCTTTAAGTTGTTTTAATGTGCTTTTATATTTATAAGCGGTTTTTATAAAAGCAGTTTAATAATATTTAAACTTACTTTCTCTAATGGGAAAGTAAGATTTATTACCATTTTGTCGTCTTTTTTACGCTAATTTTAGGTCCTCCACCCTTCTTTTTCATTGAATTAGGGTCATATTTCTCTTCTTCATCGTCTGAGCCTATGCTCTTGGATAATTCCCAAAATTCTTTTGAACCTAACCTGAAATCACCGTGTGAATCCGCTTTATACCAGAAGACTTGGTCTCTTAATTGATTGGATTTGGAATTGTTATTGATTACCAAGCACTCATAATTTTCAGTGCATTGGTCCATAACTTGACAAAAGGACTCAAATGTTGGAAACATACCTGCATAATTTTCATAAATACGCTTACGATTTGCTATGTAATTCTCTCTAAGAATGAATACATAATCTATATTTGTTCTTAATGTTGGTGGAATACCAAGAGGATATTGCATTGTTATGACTAGCATTACCTTCCAATGTCTGCCGTTCATGAAGAGTAATCTCATCATTTTATCGCGTGCCCAAGTGTTATCATATAAGCAGTCATCTAAGATAACAAATGCGCGCGGATCTATCGTGGTTCTTTTATAAGTCTCCATTTCCTTTTTTATTTGTTTTAATACAGTTCGCTGACGCTTTAAGATGTTCTCAATAATCGCAGTATTGTATTCATTATGCACAAACAATTTTGGCACCATTTTTCCATAAAATCCGTTACCTTCTTCTGTTCCTGATATAACAGTTCCAATTGGAATGGCTTGTTGATAAAAAAGCAAGTCGCGAACCAAGAAAGATTTACCTGTGTCTCTCTTTCCAATCAGCACCACAACAGGACCTTTATTTTCATCAGGCTTAAACTGAATACTTTTCATATCGAATTTTCTTAACTCGAGAGAAGACATATATATTACTAATTAAATAAATAAATATTTAAAATATTTAACGCAAATCAATAATATAACATTAATTGTAATAATAAGTTAAAAATGATTTTAATTTATATAATAAAAAGCTAAAGAATGATAAACGTGAATTATCAAAAAAGAAAGAACCAAGAACTTTTTAAAAGTTTAGAGAATCCAAATACTACTTTTCTCTCTTCAGCGCAAAATTACATTCCTATTTATAAGAGGTTCTTTGCATTAAACGAAACAAACTACAATAATATTAATCTAAATCATTTCTTATATTTAACAAGTGTTATTGAACGTGCAAAAGAAGACGAATATTCTAACTCATATAGTTGCCGTATTTCAAAATTAACAGGAATAGGAAATATGAAGAGAAATGTTTTCTTTAAAATGGCGCCACTTTTAGACCCTTTTAAGTATTTGGTTGGAAAATATGACATAACTGATAAAAGAATTATGACATTACCATCATTAAACTCAACCGCAGATGATTGTCATTCAAAAATAATAGACCCAAATAATTCAGCATATGTAGATGGTTTATTTATATTTCTCTTAAATAATTTATTAGAAGGTCATAATTTTATACATGGTCTTAAATATTACGGTTCTTTTTTAGGTATTAAAAATAATTATACTATTAATGCGTTTGATGATATTGATTATTTAAATAATTCGGAGTTTTTTAATAAAAACAAGGGAATATTATTTGAAATTGATGAATACGAACATTTATTTCAACAAGAAGATAATGGTAAATTAAAACCAATTACAATTGGCAAAGACCTAAGTGTTAAATCACGTTTATCTATTAAATCATTTGATAACGAACAATTTGAGGATATATTTGAAAATGATGAAAAAACAATTGACTTAAATGATCTTAAGGAAATGGAAATGGATTTAGTAGATATTACAAATGCGGATTTAATTGAAAATAATGATGCAAAAAATGTAACTTTAAAATCAAATTCATCTTGTTCTTCAAGAACATCTTATACTGAAGAAGATAATATTGATTGTGAAGAATTTGAATCCAAATCAATATCAAATAAAAGTGCTTCTGTTTTAAATGATAATGAAAAAGAAGAAAATGATGACGATGAATCCACTGTTTGGGAAGATGAAGATGAAGATGAAGATGATTTATCATCATTTGAAGAAGAGAGAATAAATGTAGTAATTCCTAAGTTCCCAATTCAATTAATATGTATGGAAAATTGCGAAGACACATTTGATAATTTAATTTTAGAAAATGATTTATCACAAGAAGAATGGTTATCCGCACTTATGCAAATTATTATGATATTACTTACGTATCAAAAGGCGTTTCATTTTACACACAATGATTTACATACAAATAATGTAATGTATAATAAAACAAATGAAAAATATATTTATTATTGCTATAAAAAAAAATATTATAAAGTTCCAACATTTGGGCGTATATTTAAAATAATAGATTTTGGCAGAAGCATTTATAAATTTGATGGCAAACTTTTTTGCAGTGATAGCTTTCAACCTGGCGGCGATGCAGCTACACAATATAATACTGAACCCTACTTAAATGAAAAGAAGCCGCGTTTAGAGCCAAATTATAGCTTTGATTTGTGTCGTCTTGCTTGTTCTATTTTTGATTATATTGTAGAAGATTTTGACGAAATTAAGGATTTAAGTAAATGCAAAGATCCTGTGAAAAGAATAATAGTTGAATGGTGTTTAGATGACAAAGGTTTAAATATGTTATATAAGGGTAATGGAGTGGATAGATATCCTGATTTTAAATTATATAAAATGATTGCAAGATGCGTTCATAAACATACTCCTCAAGCGCAATTAGAAAGACCAGAATTTGACGCGTATTCTAATTTTAAAGGTGAAATTCCTGAGGGAAGTCAATTAATTAACATTGATAATATACCAGTTTATATTTAGAATTTTAGTTAAAAACATAATACAAATATATAATTATATTTATATTATGAGTTCATTTGGTTTTATTATAACAAGACATGTTAATTCAGAGTTAACAAATAAGTATTGGAATCGTTCTGTAAAACAACTTCGTATATTATATCCAGAAATAAAAATAGTAATTATTGATGATAATAGTATTCAAGAATATGTTAAAGCAGAACATGATTTTCATAATGTAGAAATTATACAATCTGAATTTCCTGGAAGAGGTGAACTTTTGCCTTATTATTATTATATTAAAAATAAATTTTTTGATAATGCAGTTATTATACATGATAGTGTATTTTTTCATGTTAAAATTAATTTTAATAAATTAGAAAATTTTAATGTATTACCATTATGGTATTTTAATAAATATATTGATAATTTACCAGATACTATTAAATTAGCAAGCAAATTAAAAAATAGTTATATTATAAAAGATAAATTAATTACAAATGATGTTCGTCTAGGTATGAAAGATGATATATGGTATGGTTGTTTTGGTTGTCAATCTTTTATAAATCACAATTATCTTTTAAATTTAGAAAGCAAATACAGCCTAACAAATTTACTTTCAGTTGTTTTATGCAGAGCTGATAGATGTTGTTTGGAGAGAATATTAGGAATTATTTTTTATACTGAAAATCCAAAATTAAAATATCAAAAATCCATATTTGGAGATATTCATAAATATTTAAGATGGGGATATACATACAATGAATATACAACTGACTTAAAAAAAGGCACTATTACAAAGCCTATTATAAAAGTATGGACTGGTCGCTAAGTTTTAACTGCAAATATAGTTTAAAACTATTATTTTTATAACTTTAACCAAGGGTGCCTTCGGCTTTAAGTTGGTTTTTCAATTTATTATATAAAATGTTAAATTTTTGTTGGGAAAGTTTTTTTGAATTTTCAATTTTGGACATTTATAAATGTCCAAAAATCGACTTTTTCATTTTCGACCTTAAAAAAAATCTAATTTGAGACCATAAAAAAATTTTATCGTCTGGCGGCAAAAAAAATAATTTTCATTTTATGACGATAAAATTTTTTATATATTTTAAAAAAAAGAATTTAGGGATTTTTTTGTTGATTAATTATAGGACAATGGCAACAAATTTATCCCAAAAAATCCCCAAAAATTTTGAGTGTAATTTATGTGATTATAGAACGTGTAGTTCAAAAGATTTTAACAAACATCTTCAGACGAAAAAACACATGTCAGTAAGCCAGTCAACAATAATCAACAATTTAACAACAAAAAAAATCCTTTCGTGTGAAAAATGCAATAAAATATATACAGATAGAAGTGGATTATGGAGACATAAAAATAAAGGTGAATGTGATAATAATAATAGTAATAATAATAATAATAATAGTAATAATAATGAAATTTTAATTAATTATCTTATGAAAGAAAATACAGAAATTAAACAAATGATAATTGAATTAGCAAAAAAAGACACATATAACAATAGTATTAATACTATAAATACGAATTCACATAACAAAGCATTTAACTTAAATTTTTTCTTAAATGAAACTTGCAAGGATGCAATGAATATTGGAGAATTTGTGGATTCTCTTAAATTACAACTTTCAGATTTAGAAAAAGTAGGGGAAGTTGGTTATGTTGAAGGTATAACAAGTATAATTGTTAAAAATTTAAATGCATTAGATATTACAAAAAGACCAGTTCATTGTACGGATAAAAAGAGAGAAACTATTTATATTAAAGATGAAGATAAATGGGAAAAAGATGAGAATAAAACGCAAATGCATAAGTTAATTAAAAAGGTTGCATATAAAAACGTAAATTTATTTGCTAAATTTAGAGAAAAACATCCTGATTGCACTGCATATCATTCAGCTCATAATGATAAGTATAACAAAATAGTGTATGAATCTATGGGCGGCAAAGGAGATGATGATTTTGAGAAAAATGAAAAAATTATTAAAAATGTTCTTAAGGAGGTTGTAGTAGATAAAAATTTATAAAAAAATTGATTTTATATATTATGTAATATTACTATAATATATAATATAAGATATAATGGATGCAGATGCAAATTATAAAAAATATGTAGGTTCAATAAATTATGAATCAAAACCAAATAATTATGCAATTAAATGTGAAATTTATAATAAATTGACAAAAATGCGTTTAGCCACATATAAAAATGTATGGATAAAGAATGACTGCGAAAAGAATGACTGTGTAAAGAATGACTGTGTAAAGAATGACTGCGAAATATATACAATTCAATTAGATACTTTTACTCTTACATTGCAAAATAAAGTCCTTACTATGTATACAAATGAACTGCTGCCATGCGACAGCCAAGAATATAAATATTTATTATTAATTTTACAAACATTAAATCGTTAAGGTTTAAAATCCAGGATTATCTGTAAAAACTGGCGTTACTTTTGAACCACCTGATACGGAATGAATGACCGGATTTACTTGTTTTATAATAAAATCACCAAATATAACGCTAAAATACACAACAAGTGCATCTCTGATTAAAAGCTTTAAAGGTTTGTTTTCTTTTTCAATAAAACGCATTTCAATAAATTTACCAATAATATATGTAACTGATATAACAGCTGCAATTACAAATATATTTTCCATTTTAATTAATAAATTGAAATTCTTATTGCTGGTTTTACGCATTTTATTCTAAAACTTCAATATCATCAATCAATAAGTCTGGCAACAAATCAATTCGTGGTTCTTCAATATTATGAACATCTAATGCATCTAAACTAAATGGTTGATCTGAAATTTTTAATTTTTCATTTTCATTATCATCTTCTTCCTCTGCTTTTCTTTGTTGATATCTCATTTGACTAATTTCTTCAAGTCTTTCAATATCCTTTGGAGCATTAATATTACTTATACTACCATCTGCGGTTTTAACATAATCAATATTATTAAAACTTAAACGACTACCTCCGCCAACAACTTGATTAGTATTAGCATTTGGTTCAATTGGTCTTTTAATTGGTTCTTCAATAACTTGTTCTTTAATTTCTTCAACAACATCTTCTTCAACTGTTTCATCCATATATGCCTTTAATATTGCTTCAACAGGAATGCTTTCTCTTAATGTATTTAAAATACATTCTTGAACAATAATTTCCAATTCTCTATAATTTTTTTGAATTTGTAAAGGTGCTACATTTACTTCAAATAAATAAACATTTTTATACACTTTTCTAGCAACATTTATATAAGTTTTATGAATAAATACATCTAACTTAGGGACATTAATATCAATTTTCTTTTGTTTTTGTCCAACACGCATAGCAGTTAAAATTTTAAGCTGAATAATATGCACACAAGTAACTAAATCTTCTAAATAATTGCAACCAGATTTTTCACAAATTCTTTTTCTCTCTGTTTCTATAATTTGAGAGTTCCACTTGGGAATACGAGAGATTAAATTTTGAAATGTCATTAAATATTTTTCAGATTCACCATTTTCTCTGCATAACTTTATAGATTCTTCTAAAATAGATTTATATCCATCAATAATTAAAGGCGTTAAAATAGTAACTAAACGGGAACCCCATTCATTTTTGGATTCGTGAAGCGCACTAACATTAAAGTCGTCCATTTACATAAAACTTATATTTTCTAAAGACAATTCTGAACTTAAAAATATAAAATGTAAAATAAATAACATTAATAGTTTTTCATTTCTTAATTCCTTTCTTACACGGTTAAAACTTGTTAATAATTCATATCTTTTTTCCATTGACAATTTTCCTTCTAAAAACTTATGATTTTCTAATAAATGTAAAATGTCTAATGCATTATATGATTTTTCATATAGTTTTGTACATAAATCCATTAACTCTTCAACTGAATTTTTGCTTATAGATGTTTTTGACAGTTCTTTTTTAAGCCAGTTTTCGCTAACTGTTTTTTCATCTTTCATTTCAAATACTTTATTTAAATTATACTGGTATAAATTAATAGTTTTACCATTTACAACTGGTTCAGGAACATAAATTTCACAAAATCTTGATAATATTGGCTTCATTAAATTATATTTATCTTCTGCAACTATAAAAAATCGTGTATTATGACTAAATAATTCAATGCATCTTCTAAGTGCGGACTGTGCATCCATTGTTAGCTTATCTGCATTTAATAATACAATGCTTTTAAAAATATTTCCTCCATTTGAATTTATGTGGGTTTTTGCAAAAAATTTTAATTCTTCGCGAATAAATTTAATACCTTTTCCGTGGGAACAATTAACATACATAACAAATGATTTTATTTTCTCCCGATTATTTTCATAAATTATATCTATAAATTCATTTACAATAGTGCGCTTTCCACTACCAGATGGTCCATGAAATAAAATATTTGGTATTTTATGCATTTGATAAAAGTATTGTAATTTATTTTTAATATTTTGATGTATTTCTAGTGTCATACTATGCCTACTACTATTATATGAGTGTTTTTATATATTAATACAACGCAATAATATATAAAAAATATTTTATTTTAAATTTTTACTTTTAATCAGTTTTTGCAATAATATATGATTGTAAAAATTTGTAATACAATGGATAAGTTAAATTTGGGTGAGACGGTGTTATGCGTGATATATGATTTATAAACCCACCATTTTCAATTGCAGATACATCAAAATTATTTATGCCATGGTCTAGCGCAATATGACAAATTTTTTCAACATTTTCTTCACATCCCGGTTTAACATGCAAATGTAATGATAAATTTTTATAGCTAATTCCTGCATTTAATGCTTTTTTAATTATATATTCAAAATCCTTACTTTTTAATGTTCCATATGTATCCGATAAGCACATTGTATCTGTTTTTAAACTTTGAAACTCAACCAATTTATCTACTATATAGTCATTTTTTATTCTACCATCAATAGGACATTCATTAATACACGATACATATAATTTTGAACCAAATTTATGTTTACTTTCATCAAGTCTAATCATCATATTACTAATATTTTGTATACTATCCTTAACAGACATGTTTGTATTTCTAAATTGATATGCATCCGAAACAGATGTAATAAATGAAAAATTGTCAATATATTTGATTTCAGTTAATATACTGTCAAATTGTTTTTCACTTGGTATAAGAACATATTGTTTTGGTATTTCAACTTGACTTAATGGATTAACATCTTTATAAATTTGTTTTATTTTTTTATTCAATTCAATTGTATCGCTAAAACTAGGCAATATTTTTGAAGAAGCAACTGAACCAACTTCAATATTTTTGCATTGATAATTGTATGATAATTGATGATAATAATTTAGTTTTACTTTTGTGTTTATTTGCGTTTGTTTAAGCATAGTTACACCATCTAAAAATGTAATATCTGTTGGTTTTGGACTTCCAATAAAATCATAAACTTTACTATAATGTGGATTGGATCTTATCCAATTTTTAAAAGAGTGAGCGCACTTTATACTCATTTGCTATTACATAATAATAAATGAATATCTTTAATATATTATCTAAAATACTAAATTATTTGTTTAAAAAAGCATTTTGTCGCTTTATACAGAATTTGTTAAAGAATGTGTATAAGGATTATTTTTAAATGCTGTTAATATGTCAGGATTAATACGGTCACATCCAGCACATTCATTATAGTATTGAGGAGCACGAATAGCACCATAAGTTTGCGCGGAAGGTGGTAAACCAGATAACTTGGAAAATGCAGGATTAACTCTACCATCTAAGCGATCAGAATCACTTTTAATAGTTGATAAATTCATTTGTTGGTTAAATATTTGGGTTCCACCTTGATTGGGTCTATTTACTATAGTTTGTGCCTTAATATCATTATTATGTTGTCTATAAGCGGCTTCATAACTTCTATCTCCATATGCTGTTGCATAACCTCCTGCAGCGGTATAATATTCACAACTTGTTGTATCTCTTTGAGTATTATCTGGTGCTGTATAATTATTAACATAAATGCTTTCCTTTTGATTGTTAATGTAAAAGTTGGGTGCATATAATGTTGTTTCCTTAATAGTTGTGGATGTTGTGTCTTGAGGATTATATACATAACCTTTGGCTCCAGCAGATGTTCCAGCATCACCATAAACACGCACATTATTAATAGTTTCATCTTTACGAGTGGGCTTAAATATATCCATTAGGGGAGCAATAACCGCGCCAATTGCGCCACTAAATCCGCTTCTCATTGTGTCAGGTTGTGCAACAGTAGAACGGTTATTCTCATAATTAGTATGACTGCGTAAAAAGTTGTCGCCATCAATATGAGTGCCTTTTCCAACAGCACGTGAGTGATTTATTCCACCTTCAAATGCTTCATGACGTTTAGCAGGTTCATAATTTTGTGGAGCAGTGGCGGCTTTAACATCAGTAGTTCCTGCAGGTCCCATATAGTCAATAGGAATGTCATTACGTCTAACAATTCCCATTTCTTGAATGGGTCTTAAGGTTTCACCTTTTTCGGCGCCAGTAGTTGTTAGCCAACGATCTTGAGTATTAATAAAAAATGTGTCAGGTCTTTGTTTTTCAACACGTCCAAGCATTGCAGTAGTAGGTGCGGTTTTTATAAAAGAATACGCAGGACCCTCGTGATTTGTTAATTCATATTCTAATTTAGGATTGGTTTCAACTCTTAATTGGTCAACAGTTTTAGGTAACCATTTATCGCGTGCTTCCATACCAGAATTATAACCATTGCTACCATTTATACCATAACCTTGATCTAAACCTGGACCAACCATAACAGTGTCAAATGGTTTAACATTATTATTTTTCATACCAGGATTAACACGAGATTGATAAAAATCGCTTTGGTTAGGTGTGCCATAAGCCCACTGCATATTTGCTTCAGGTTTAAATAGTGGAGCTTGTTCTATTTTTTTAATAACTTGTGAACCAGTTCCAACCATGTTATCTAAAACAGATTCAGTAATATTGTCATCATATAATCTACCCTTAACCTTTCCACCATTAAATGGAACCATATTATTATGCTTAAATTGGTCTGATTTAAGATAGTTGCCAGATAAAGAGTAAATTTCTTGAGGTGTATTACCAACCATTTCTCCATTTCTTACTTTTTTTTCATATAAGTTTTGGTTAAAATACTTGTCTGTTGCAGCGTTTGGATTAATATATTCTTGTACTGTATCAACAAGTTGATTTTTATTTGTTACAGGAAAATTTTGAGGAGGAATATTTGTATTTGGTAAATAATTGCCATACAATTCACTTTCTCTTGTTGCTAGATTTGTTCTCGTTCCCATATTTGTAAAATTTTCTTTTTGTTGTAATTGTTGACGTAATTCCTTTTTGGTGCAACTTTCATTTGATTGATTTGATACAACATACATTCCACCTAATGCTAATAAAGGGATTGCTATTTCCATATTTATAATATATATATAAAACATTTTAAATTTAACTAAATGTATTCGTTAAAATTAATAATTTTTTACTATTTATTAATTTTATAATGTCTCTTTCTTATTCGAATTTTGAAAATATTAATTATTTTACAGATACTTTACCAACAAATCAAACATATCCATCTGAAAAAACAGATACATATAAATTTGAAAGAATGCGATTAGGTAAACAAATGGTAACATTAACAGGTGAAAAATTTGGACCATATTTGTATCGTAATAATAGAACTGGTGTATTAATTGCTTCTTGGGATATACCACAAGCAAATAAAACCGTTTATATGCCTAGTGATATAGGAATGTATTCAGATGCCTTAATTTATTATAAAAATCAATAATTTGGCATAAATCCACCTCTAACTAAATTATGGCTAAGTGGCGCATAGCTCTTAGATTCATCAACTATACAATCTCTCTTTGGTGTATAATAATCCTTTTCTAAAATTCTTGTGCTCAAATTGTTTTGAAATGGCATGCAAGTATTTACTTGAGGATTTAAAGGTGGATAATCAAAATTATTTTGCTCTAAATCGCGATACCACCATGCTGGATTGGTGGCTCTAGATTGTTCTGTTGTAAGATTACTACAATTTGGATATTGAATTGCTTCACTTTTAACATTATAGCTTTTATAGTCGTCTTTTCCTAAACAATCTCTTCCTAATTGTCTGTTAACTCCACGTAATTCACTTTCTAAATTAATTGTGTTTGTTCTTAAATTGCCGCCCCATTTTTGTATTATAATTTGTGGATCTTGCATATAACAAGGATTTGCACCATTACCAGGAACATTTAATATCCATCTACCTGGATCAGTTGCTTGTTGTAGTGCTTTTATTGTTCTTGCATCATCATATTTGAATCGCGTATTAGCCATTTTATATTTATTGGATATATTATTTTAATAAATATTTAAACATTTAATAATTTAAATATTTCAATATAGTAATTTATAAATATGCAAAATCCAACATTATGTTTAAATATGATTGTTAAAAATGAAAGTAAAATCATAACAAGAATGTTTGACTCAGTATTACCAATTATTGATTGTTATTGTATTTGTGATACCGGATCAACAGATAATACAGTTCAAATAATAACAGATTATTTTGCAAGTAAAGGTATACCTGGTAAAATAGTTGTAGAACCATTTAAAAACTTTTGTCATAATAGAAATTTTGCTTTAAATGCTTGCGAAGGTATGTCGGACTATATATTATTAATGGATGCTGATATGGTTTTAGAAATTAAAAATTTTCATAAACAAATGCTTTTAACTGCTTCATCATTTCATATATTACAAGGAAGTGATTCGTTTTATTATCAAAATATGAGAATTATTAAAAATAATGGTTTATATAGCTATTGCGGCGTAACTCATGAATGTATTAATACACCACAAAATAATACAACCATATCATTTAAAAAAGAACAAATATTTATTCGAGATTATGGTGATGGAGGTTGTAAAAACGATAAATTTGAAAGAGATATTCGTTTGCTTTTAGAAGGTATTAAGGATGAACCAAATAATGAACGTTATTATTTTTATTTGGCAAATAGTTATCATGATTGTGGAAGATTTGGAGAAGCAATAAATGTATATAAAAAACGCATAGAACTTGGTGGTTGGAAAGAAGAGGTATGGTATAGTTATTATAGAATTGGATTATGCTTTAAAAATATAGGTAAAATGGATGATGCAATACGCTATTGGATGGATGGTTTTAACTATTATCCTGAACGTCTTGAAGGATTGTATGAAATAATAAAATATTATAGAGAAATAGGAAAAACAAATTTAGCTAATATGTTTTATCAAGAGGCAAATAAATATTTAAAAATGAATTTATCCAAAGACAACTATCTTTTTTTGCATAATGATATTTATACTTGGAAGCTTTATTATGAATATAGCATTTTTTCTGCTTATACTGGAAATAAAAATATAAATAATGAAATAATACAAATATTAAATAATTCAAATAGCAGTCCTGAAAATAATAATCTTCTTCAAAATATGAAATTTTATAAGGATATTTTAAAAGTTCAAAAATTATTTACAGTTGAAAACAAAATAAATGCAAAAATAAATGAAATAGATTATGAGTTTAATTCTTCTTCAAGTTGTTTAATTAAAGCAGAAAATGGATATAAAATGAATATTAGATATGTTAATTACTTTATTCAACCAAATGGATCATATATTAATTGTGATAAGCATATTGTAACTATTAATAAATATGTTGAATTTGATAACAATTTTAATGTTTTAACTGAAAAATGGTTAAACACACCCTATGATGGTCGTCAATATATTGGTATAGAAGATGTAAGAATATGGACTAGTAATACAAATGAATTATTATATATTGGCACTGGATTTCACCAGGATAATAAATTAGGTATTACAACAGGTATTTATGATATATCCACAAATAATCTTGAAATAAATGAAATTACGCCTAATTTTAATAGTGCATCATGTGAAAAAAATTGGGTTTTTGTTGATTATAAAGATGAAGACCATATTATATATAAATGGAATCCTTTACAAATATGTAAAATAAATGCAGAAAAAACAAGTCTATCTTTAGTTGAAGAGAGAAAAATGCCAGAAATATTTTCACACGTTAGAGGTTCAACATGTGGGTTTAATTATTATAAAAAATTAGATGAAAATAACAATGGTAATATAACTATTGATATAATGGAACGTGAAATATGGTTTGTAGGACATATTGTTTCTTATGAATCACCTCGTCATTATTATCATATAATATATGTTTTTGATGAAAATATGAATTTATTACGTTATTCAGCACCATTTAAATTTGAAGGTGAACCTATTGAATATTGTCTTAGTATTGTTGTAGAAGATGAACGTATATTAATGAATTATAGCACTTGGGATAGAACCACGCGTATAGGCATTTACGATAAAAAATATATAGATTCTATTGTAAAGTATAACTAACGGTGTAAAGTATAACTAACGTTTTTAATAATTATCAATAATACTGAAATTATGGTCGCATTTATAAATATTAAATAATTTATTGCAATCTAAATAAATTAAATACCAAACATTTACTTCCCACATAATTGTATTATGTTTATGAATAATTTCTAAACATTTTGTTTTCATTTTGTCTGCAAATATAATTAATGATTGTATATTACCACCAAAAACTCCACCTGCAAAATACCAAGAAATATCCTTATAAATATTAATATTATATGAATAATTTATATTCCATATACCACCAATTCTTACACTATCATATGTTTTAAATTGTAATTTATTTATTTTTTCTGTAAATTCACTATCAGTAAATTCTTTAAAAATATATCGAATACCAAAATCGATCCATATAAAATGTTCTGTATTAAAATGGTTAATTTCAATTGCTTTTTTTATCCATTCTGTTTTATTACACATAGTAAAAATAAATTCTTGTGTATCCTTTGCATAGTTATCTGTATTTAAATGAAAATTATATAATAAATGTTGGTAATTATGCAAATAACTATAATTATTTTTACTAATTTCAACTAATAGTGTGTTTTCTTTATTATAATTCTCTCCAATGCATTCTAACATAGCTTTGTCAACAAAAATAATTTTTGGAACGCAAGACATTAATAATGGCTTTCCATATTCATAATATTTTTTTACTGAATTGTCATATCGAAAATTAACATTGCTTACAAATGCGGATACGATTGTATTCATTATATTTAAAATATTACATAATATTATTTTAAATACTTTTAAATACTTTTAAATATATAAATAAGGTCCATTTCCTTTGATTTCAACAGAACCTTTATCAGGTTCAACTTCAATATCATATCTTTTACCATATACAGTCCAGTAAAATTTGGCATTTTTACCATAAACATAAAAGCGACCATTTTCAACTTCACTAGCATTTAAAGTAACAATTTCACCACTATAAATAGGTGTAATTTGAACTGTAAAATCATATGCTAAACTATCAACATATTTTGGCAACTCAATTTCAGCCCATTTTTCATTTCTTATTTCTCCTTTACCTCTATAATAAACACCTGCTTCAGGACCTTCTAAACAAACGTGAACTAAATGTTTATTTGCATCTATTGGGTGATCTATAATAAATGTTTTGCTTCCAGTTGGTCCAGTTGGCCCTTCAGGGCCTCGACAACTTCTGCCTGTTGGTCCAGTAAATCCCATTCCAGCTGGTCCTGTATTTCCAATTGGACCAATAGCTGCTGGTCCAGTTGGGCCTTGAGGACCTTGTGGACCCTGACCTCTTAAATCACAACATCTTTGTGCACCTAAATATTGACTATAACCTCCATAATTTCTTGACATTATATATATTACTATTTGATAATAATTTATATAATAATTTGTATTTAAATTTTTAAGTGGAAGGCAAAGCACTTAAACAAAGTTTAATAGAGCCAAGACTTGCAACATCATACTTTACAACCAAAGGCAAATCGTTTGCTAAATACATCTCAACTTGTTGGCATAAATTTGTGCATTTAATAAAATAGCCCAAGTTTTTAAGTGAAAACTCGCCTTGAATAATTTTAGATGAATCTTGCTTTTGAATAAATCCCATTGAACCATCTGATTCCGCACGATGAATTTCCGCAGAAGCAAATTGCCCGGAACATTTAAATATAAGCTCATTTCCTACAGATTTGATTTCCAATTTATCAGAAATACATGACAAATCGCGAATAATTTTTTGAAAGTCAGCAGAAGGCAAATTAATAATAGATGTAAATTGAACATCAGGATAATGAAGCTCTTCAGGTTCAGGTTCAATTAATCGCAACTTTTGAGTTTTACATTGCTTAATCTCTCCATTTTCAAATTTTAAGGCTAAATGTGAAACAATTCCGTCTGCATAATCATTATTTTCAATATAAATAGTAAGTGTATCATCATTATCAATTGAATTAATTAGCTTAAATAAATGAAACATATTTACACCAATAATAATTTTTTCCTTTTTACATTCATAAAATTCAAAATTTTGTGCGGCTAAATGCAAATGTGCTAAAATAGTGTGTGATTTATCCATATTAATAATACGAATTCCATCAGGAGCAAAAGTAATATTTGTTTCTAACAAGATATCCTTTAATGCTGTCATTAAAGTTCTAAATGGCGCAATTTGGACAGTTTTAATTGTTAAAACATTTCCATCAGTTGGAGTCATTGTATGATTTTTATTTTGTGACGCGGACATTTTATACCAAAAAATATATGATAATCTTTAAATACTTACAACTCTAATTATTTAAACGCAATTAATTTAAATAATTAAAAATAATTTCCTAAATAAGTAATATAATATGTATTTGAACCAGCATATTTGATATTAAAAATGTGTTGATTATTATTAGCCAATGTTAATGGTTGAGCAAAATTTGTATATATAGTATAAGAACCATTTACAAATGATATATTAAAAGCTGAACCAACTGTTACATTATTTATATAAAGATTATATAAACCATTTACAACTAAATTAGTGAATACAACGCTAACAGTTGTATTTGCAAGTAATTGAGTATTCCAACTATATGCAAATAAATTTGTTGCATTAAATGTTGTTGTTGTTGGAGAATTATTAAGAGTTAATGTTTGAACACTTCCATTTGTAACAGATCCGACAGGTCCAGTTGGCCCAGTTGGGCCAGTTGCTCCTTGAATTCCTTGATTTCCTTTTTCTCCTTGTGGGCCTTGTGGTCCAACCTTACAACAATCTATTTTTCTTAAATAATCATTATAACTTGACATTTATATAATTTTATTATAAATAATTTATTTAAAAACTTATTTAAATATATATATTTAAACATTATAGAATGACAGATATAAATAACATTCAATTAAAGTGTAATGAAACCATAACTAACTTACTACAAAAATATAGCGGTAATGAATATATGCTTCAAAGAATACATAATCATGTTGTCAATTATTTACCAAATACACTTGATAATGAGCTTAAAAATTATGAAAAACGCATAAATCGAAATACTTATTTAACAAACGAGCAACAAAATTTTATTCAAGTATTTTTAAGTAAAAACAACTTTTATTATTTGCCAAATAATAACTTTTTTTATGAATATACAGGTGAAAAATATTTAATTGTTAAAGAAGATGATGTTATACATAAATTACTTTCAACTATATCTAAAGATAGAATTCTTATGCAATGGAAATACAAAACTAAATTAAATGTTATTAAATTAATTAAAGAGAGATCATTGTTTTCGTGTGTTCCTGAAACAGATACTATTCAAAATGTGCTTAATGTATTATATCCTTCTATTTTTGTGTCTAAAAATGCTGCAAAATATTTTCTTACGACAATTGGTGATAACATACTTAAAAAAAATCAAAATTTAATATTTTTGGTAAGCCAAAAGGTAAAACAATTTACAAACGAATTAGATAATGTTGCATTTTCTTCAATTGGTTATAGTAATGCAACTAATAATTTTATGACAAAATATCACGAAAACCATACTTATGAAAATTGTAGATTAATTAAAATTAATGAAAATATTACGCCACTTGTATGGAGAGAATTATTAAAACGTATTGGATTGGATTTGTTATGCGTTGCAGTGCATTATTCAAAATGTTATGATAATTCTGATAAATTCATTGAAAATAAAGCAGATGATGAATTGAAGAGTTATACTTATTATTTAAAAAATACTAATTCTCAAGCCATTGTTTCTGAATTTTGCGATAAATATATAGATCAAGATACTTATACAACTTCATCTACTATGGAATGGCGAAACTTGCACTTTGTTTGGAAACAATTTCTCTCAAACTTTTGTTTGCCAAATGTAATTTATTCTAATAAGTTGCAAAATATGTTAAAAGAGAGATACAATTATAGCGATGCATCGGATTGTTTTATTGGAATAACAAGTAAATATGTGCCAATTCATAGCGATTTTATTAAGTTTTGGGAAAAAACTATTGTTAATACAACTACGTTAAATGCTACAATAGAAAATGAATTGGAAATTGATGAATTATGTTCTTTATTTAAATTATGGGCTAAAAGTGCGGACCAACAATTGCTTACAAATGGAAATATAAGCGAAGAAAATATACTTAAAATTTTAAAACACTTCTTTCCAAATGTGGAAATTATTGAAGACAAATATATTTTAAATGTGTCATCAAATATGTGGAATAAAACAAGTGATATTGAAAAATCGTTTGCATTTATTAAAGAACAAATAAAAAATGATAATGATGCGTTTGAATTATTATCGTTTGATGTAATTTATAATTTATATTGTAAATACTGCAAAAATGCGTCAAATAAATTTGTAGTAAGTAAGAGATTTTTTGAAAAATATTTATATTTTAAGTTATTTGACTATATTATATATGATAAATTTATTAAACTAGAATGGATTAATGTTTAAGGTAATTTGCTTAAAATAAGTAATGCGGTTTTTTTATATTCATCGTCTTTGGTATATACTTTTAAAAAGTCGGTTAATATAGTTTTAATATATTCATCAAAAGTTTCATCTCCACCTGAACGACTAAAATAAAATCCATTATCGCCATCTACTCTAAATTCATCATCTGAATCACAGCATTCTAAATCAAAATAATAAATTGCTGATTTGTTATAAAATCCAGGAAAATAACTAGAATCACCTAAAAAAAATAACATATAAACATTATCTGGTAACTCAGGATGTATATCAAGAACTATATCCCCACAAAGATTAGTATCTATTTCATCATTACTTTTCATTGCACAAATTTTATTCCAAATATCTCCATCTTCATATTTGCCTTCTGGATATTGTGTTTCTAAGACTGAACGCATATATTTTAAATCTTCCTCAATATTTGTTGCCATTTTATAAAATTAAAAAATATTTTTAATATATTAAAATAACATATAATATATCAATGTCAAATTTGGATATAAATAATTTAGGGGAATTTAATGGTTATGTTAGTATTAGAGAAAGTAGTTATGATGATAAAAATAAAAAAATAAAAATAAAAGAATATAAAAATTTATCAGAAGAACAATCAAAATTATATAATGACACAAAATGGAGTGCTAAAGATAGTTATATTAGTAAAGTTGTATACGTAATATTAGGCACAATAAGTTTGGTTGTAATTATTGTTACATATGGAATAAGTTATTGGTTTATGCCTAATAAAACTGCAGTAAATAAATGTTTTGGTTATATATTGTTAATATGGATAATATGGGTTATATTTAGTTATTATAAAATATATACATTTGAACAAGAAGCAATATTACTTCATAATAAGGTTAAAAATGAAATACCATATACAGTATCATATAAATCTTTAAACTAAATACAATAATATTAATAAAATTCAATATTATTGTAATAAATTTAACTGGTAGCGTTACCAGCAATCATTTGTAAAGCAACTCCAGAAGTGCCAGTAATTCCGCTAATAGGGGCAGGAGATAAAGCCATCATTCCTCCCTTCATTTTGCGACTACCCTTTTTGCCTTTCTTAATAAAACCAAATTGACCTTTCTTGGTTAAATATCCAGCCTTAACAAGACGTTTCTCTCTTTTAGCAGTATTATGCTTCTTTCTAGATACAATACGTCCGTGTTTATTCATCATTAATGCAGCCTTGGTAAGACCACCACTAGTTTTTTTAGCAGTTCCGTGCCATACTTGAGCGCGAGTTCCAATTGTTTGTTGGTATGTCATTTATAAAATAATATGAGAAAAAATTAATTTTTTAATTGAGTAATTTTAATAACGCAAATCCACTTTTCTCTAAAGAGTAGTGAATTAAAAGTTAGTAGGCGGACTTCCACTTCCTCCTGGCATTCCTTCCATTCTACCTAAATAATTTACGTTTAATGGTTGTCCTAAATAAAAGTTTCCATATTGACTTTTTCCTCCTTTTGAATAATTCACAATTTGTGCTATTCTTACATTATTTGAAACTTTTACAGATGGTGAATCGGAACCAACTACATATTTTACATAGTTGTCTGGAACACAAAAACATTTTGACGGATTATAGTTTTCATAACCACTAATAGCACTAGTTTTATTATAATAAAAGTTATATTCCGCAATGTATTTTATCATTCTTCTCATACCAGCTTTTTTTCCAGGTGTTAAATATTGATAAGAACTCATTGTTTTATAGTTAAAATATGTTTTTATTTTATATTTTTAATTTATAAAAAAATTGAATTTAAAATAATATATTAAAACTAAAGCATAGAATATATATAACATGAGCGCTACTGACGTTAATTTAGCTAATAAATATCAGCAGAAAACTGATAAGCAGCATATCTTAGATAATCCTGATACTTATATTGGTTCTGTGGAAGAAATTGACTCGGAACAATGGATTATTGAAGGTAATAGAATTGTTGAAAAAAATATTAGATACATTCCAGGTCTATTTAAATTATTTGATGAAGGAATTGTAAATTGCCGCGATCATGTTGTTAGAATGTTGCAAGCAATTGCAAATGGGCAACAAAATGTATTGCCTGTTACAAATATTGAAGTTGCGATTGATGCAGATGGAACAATTACAATGTTAAATGACGGTAATGGAATTGATGTTGCAGAGCATCCAGAGCATAAAATTTGGATTCCTGAAATGATTTTCGGACATCTTAGAACTTCTACAAATTATGATAAAACTGAAAAGAAAATTGTTGGAGGCAAAAATGGCTTTGGATTTAAGCTTGTTTTAATTTGGTCCACTTATGGTTCTGTTGAAACTGTAGATCATGTTCGTGGTCTTAAGTATAGACAAGAATTTAAGAACAATTTAGACGAAATATGCAAGCCAAGTATTACTAAGTGTAAGAATAAGCCTTATACTAAGATTACTTTTAAGCCTGATTATAAACGTCTTGGAATTAATAGCTTATCCGCAGACCTTATTGCTCTACTGAAAAAAAGGACCTACGATGTATCTGCGGTAACAGATAAGAATATTAAGGTTAAATATAATGGTGAATTAGTTCCTGTTAAAAATTTCCAGCAATATATTGATATGTATATTGGTGATAAAAGTGTAGCACCTCGCGTATATGAAGAAGATGAAAGTAGTGGTCGATGGGAATATGCTGTTGCACTTACACCTACAAATGAATTTGTTCAAATATCCTTTGTAAATGGAATACATACTTCTAAGGGTGGTAAGCATGTGGAGTATATTTTGAATCAAATTACTAGAAAATTATGTGATTTTATTGAGAAAAAGAAAAAGGTAAAGGTAAATCCTAATTCGATTAAAGAACAGCTTATATTATTTGTAAGATGTGATATTGAAAATCCCGCATTTGATAGTCAGACGAAGGATTATATGAATACTCCATCTTCTAAGTTTGGTTCTAAATGTGAAGTGAGTGATAAATTCATTGAAAAAGTTGCTAAAATGGGAGTTATGGATGCAGCGCTTCAATTAACTGAAATCAAGGAAAATAAGGCTGTTAAAAAGACAGATGGAACGAAAACAAAGAGTATTCGCGGCATTCCTAAATTAACAGACGCAAATTGGGCTGGAACTGAGAAATCTAAGGACTGTATTATTATCTTTTGTGAGGGAGATTCAGCAAAGGCGGGTATTATTTCTGGTTTATCTTCTGAAGACCGTAATACAATTGGTGTTTATCCTATGAAGGGAAAGATTCTTAATGTTAGAGGAGAAGCCGCTAAGAAAATCGCAGAAAATAAGGAAATTACTGAAATTAAGAAGATATTAGGTTTGGAAACAAATAAGAAATATAATACTATTGAAGACGTGCATAAAAATTTGCGTTATGGTAAGGTATTATTTATGACCGATCAGGATTTAGATGGTAGTCATATTAAGGGTTTGGGTATTAATTTGTTTCAATCTGAGTGGCCGACATTGGCAAATATTCCCGGATTTATTGGATTTATGAATACTCCTATTTTGAAGGCTAAAAAAGGCAGCGTCGAATTGGATTTCTATAATGATGGCGAGTATAATGAATGGAAGGAAGAAAATGATACAAAGGGATGGAAGATTAAATATTACAAGGGTTTAGGCACCAGCACTGGTAAGGAATTCCGCGAATATTTTGAGAAAAAGAAGATTGTTGGTTTTTCGCATTCTGAAAAATCGGATGATACTATTGATATGGTTTTCAATAAGAAAAGAGCAGATGATAGAAAAGATTGGTTGCAGCTTTATGATAGAGATGCTTATTTAGATACAAATAAAGCAAGTGTTTCTTATGAAGAATTTATTAATCGCGAATTAATTCACTTCTCTAAATATGATTGTGATAGAAGTATTCCTAACTTGATGGATGGTCTTAAGACATCGCTTAGGAAAATCTTGTTTTCTGCGTTTAAAAAGAATTTAACGACTGAAATTAAAGTGGCGCAATTTAGTGGTTATGTTTCAGAGCATTCTGGTTATCATCATGGCGAAAGCAGTTTAAATGGTGCAATTGTTGGAATGGCGCAAAATTTCGTTGGTTCTAATAATATTAATTTATTGATGCCAAACGGACAATTTGGCACTAGATTACAAGGTGGAAAAGATAGTGCATCTGAAAGATATATCTTTACACAATTAAATAAAATTACCAGATCAATCTTTCCTGTTGCTGATGATAATGTGCTTACTTATTTAAACGATGATGGATTATCTGTAGAGCCTATTTATTATGCGCCTATTATTCCTATGATACTTGTTAATGGTTCAAAGGGTATTGGCACTGGTTTTAGCACTGATATTATGTGTTATAATCCTTTACAAATTATCGATTATCTTAAGAACAAGTTGTTAAATATTGAAGATGAAATTGATTTTATGCCTTATTACGAAGGATTTAAGGGACAAATTACAAAGATTAATGATGGTAAGTTTCTAATTAGAGGTTGTTATGAAAAGTTAGCAAATGATAAAATTCGTGTTACTGAATTGCCTGTTGGATATTGGACTGAAGATTTTAAGGAATTGCTTGAAGAGTTAATTGAGCCAGGACAAGATAAGGAAGGTAAAAAGATTGCTGCAACAATTAAAGAATATGACGATATGAGTAAGGATACAACTATTGACTTTACTATTACATTTATAAAGGGCAAATTGGAAGAGTTAGAAAAAGCAAAGGGAGATCATGGATGTAATGGATTAGAAAAGGTGCTTAAATTGTATACTACAAATACGACTACAAATATGCATTTGTTTGATGCAAATGATACGCTACAAAAGTATGACAATGTATCGCAAATTATTGATGCGTATTACGGAGTTAGACTTGGTTTGTATCAAGATAGAAAGAATTATTTGATTGAAGCGCTAGAAAGAGAATTAACTCTTTTAACGAATAAAGCCAAATATATTAAAGAAAATTTGGATGGCACGATTGATTTGCGTAAGAAGAAGAAGGAACAAGTGATTGAAATGCTTGAAGCAAAGGGTTATGATAAAATAGATGATGATGAAGAATATAAATATTTGGTAAAAATGCCTATGGATTCCGTGACGGAGGAGAATGTAGAAAAGTTGTTAAAAGATAAGGGTAATAAAGAGCAAGAATTGGAGCAAGTTAAAAATACTACAATTCATAAGATGTGGTTAAATGAATTAAATGAACTTAGAGAGCAATATATGGAATATAAGGAAGAAAGAGCACGATTGATGGCTGGAGAAGAAAAGAAAAAGAAATCAGTTATTAAAGCATCTTCAAGTGTAAAGAAAATTATTAAGAAACCAGCTGCAAACCTAGTTATTGAAGACGAATAAATATATAAATATTATAAGATATATAAAAAATATATAAATAAATTTTTTTTATATATGTAATGTTTGGAGGAGGCTTAATGCAATTAGTCGCTTATGGCGCACAAGATGTTTATTTAACAGGCTGTTCTTACAGCAGACATATTCAATTAAATGATGTATTACGATATAAAAGAAAATATGAAAATTTTGAGATTATTTGTGATTATAAATATGAAAAAGAATTAAATGATGAAAGTCTTTACTTTTTAAATAAAGAAATATATCATTTTCAAGTAAACCTAAATAATATAAATAATAATCCGCTGCTTACTATTAAACCAGTGCCAAAAAGAAACAAACTCTTTAATGATAAATTGTCTAATAAGTATGATATTGCTGCTAATAATCTACTAGAAATTAAAAAAAAATTTGATATAATAGATAATAAAAAAAAGAAAGAAGCACAAAAATATCAAAAAACAATGTTAAAAAATCGATTAAGAATATCTCGTAGATAAGTAGTCGGACTACATCCTTACGCAGTCGCCTTTTGGCTTACACAGTCGCCTTTCGGCTTTAAAACCAACTTTTTAATTCTAATTGTCTATCATTATTACTAGTCATAACTGGACGTTCAATTGGAACAACAAGAGTGCTTACATCATTTACATAAGTCATATAACCTTGTGCTTCGCTATATACTTGTTGAATACAGTAATCTAATACAATTTTATTTAGCTCTGCAATTTGTTCGGGAATATTATTAGGTTGGTTAGCAGAGTATTGTAAAAATACACTTCTCATAATAATTTTGAGTGAATCGCAATCTTGAGGACAAATAACGTATTGACCATTTGATCTATTATAAACTCCAGCTCTTATTCCATTTTGAATAATTTGAATATTTTGATTGGAGAAGTAAGCTTGAGATAAAGCAGTTGAATCCCATAATCCTTCAGTTGCGCTTCTAAATGTAGTGCATTGATTAGCGGGGATTTTATCATACATTTGAAACAATTTTGAAGTATTAGGAGATTTAATATCTACACGTCCATTAGTTGTTTTATTCATTATATAAAATAGGTAAATAGAAAAAATTATATATATTTAATTTATATGGACGGATTTCAAAAAACTGTTTTATTTGTTGCAATTGCAATATTAATAATTGCTTTAATATTAATTGGCTTTGTTTTATCAGCTGGTAAAGATAACCAATGGCCACCAATGGTTCCAAATTGTCCCGATTATTGGATTGCTGATGGTTCTGGAAATAATGCTAAATGTGTAAATGTTAAAGATTTAGGAACTTGCCCTGCTCCAACTGGTTCAAAACATTTAACAATGAATTTTAATGTTGCACCTTATGTGGGTTCAAATAGTTTATGTGCAAAATATACATGGGCTAAAAATTGCGGCGTAAGTTGGGATGCAGTCACATATGGTGTTGCAAATCCTTGTCAAACAACGCAAACACAGTTAACGTAAATAAAAAATTCGTAAATAAATTTACTTAAACTATTCGTAAATAAATTTACTTTAAAAAATAATATTTGAAATCATTATAAATATAACTATAGTATAATTATAATGAATAATGAACTAATTGAAAAAATACGTAAATTACCAAATGAACTAGTAAATTTGATTAAAGAATATGTTCCGAAAGCAAAGTTTATTTTTACTAATCGAGAGAATTATAAATTATATCATTATTTAATTCCAATTAAACCAAATCAAGTTGACAATTATATTAAAGATATAATTAAAAGAGATAATGATTATTGTTTAAATGCAATTATAAGAGAGAATTATTGTAAATGGTATGAAAAAGGTCAAGTGTATTATAAAAATATGTCTTTTGGTAATTATTTATATTTTCTTATAAATTTTTGTATTGAAAATGAATCAGAAAATTGCTTAAAAATAATAAATATATTTTTAAAAGAACATGGATTAGGTAAAAATCTACATAAAAAGAATGTTGTTAAATATATAAAATGGAAGAACTCAACATAAATAAAATATTTGGACGAGAGGAAAATGCTACAAATATAAAAAAAATATTACAAGATTTTGAGTTAAACAAAAACGACTTATTATTTAAAAAAGGTATATACATTTATGGTGACCCAGGAACAGGAAAAACTACGTTTGTTACTAAATTATTAAAAGATATGGATTATGATATTATTAAATATGACGCTGGTGATATTAGAAATACAAGTGTTATTGAAGACATAACAAAACATAATATGTCTGACAAAAATATTATGAGTTTATTTCATAAAAAGGTAAAAAAAATTGCCATTGTTATGGATGAAATTGATGGCATGAATAATGGAGATAAAGGAGGAATAAATACATTAATTAAACTTATTAGACCTAAAAAAACTAAAAAACAAAAATTAGAAGAAACAACAGTAAATCCTATAATATGCATTGGAAATTATAAGGTTGACAAAAAAATTAAGGAGTTAATGAAAGTATGTAATGTTGTTGAACTAAAACCACCAACTCAACTACAAATAACAACTGTTATACAGTCATTAATGCCAAATATAAATCCAAATACAAAAACTTCTATTATTTCATACGTTCAAGGTGATTTAAGAAAAATAGATAATATTTATAAATTATATAAAAAATCAAATGATTTTTCATTTGATATTATTGAAAGTGTATTACAAATTAAATCATATAGCGATGATACCAAAAAAATAACAAATAAGCTAATAAATAATTATTATCCTCTTAGCGAACATAATAATATTATGAATGAAACAGATAGAACAAGTGTTGGATTATTATGGCATGAAAATATAATTGATGTAATTGATAAAATAGATAAAAAACAATCTATTCCATTTTATTTAAAGCAATTGGATAATATATGCTTTGCAGATTATATTGATAGAATTACATTTCAAAAGCAAATTTGGCAGTTTAATGAAATGAGTTCTCTCATCAAAACATTTAAAAACAATAAATTATATCATGAAACTATAAAAAATAGACAGAAATACAACCCAACTGAAGTAAGATTTACAAAGGTATTAACAAAATATTCAACAGAATATAATAATTCTTTATTTATTCAAAAATTATGTCAAAAACTTGGAATGGATAAAAAAGACCTATTTTCATTTTTTATTGAACTTAAAAATAATTATGATGATATTGAAATTTTAGGATTATTAGAAAATTATGAAATAACAAAATTGGATATTAATCGAATATATCGTTATATTGAAAAATATATAAAAGAAAACGCATCTGGAACAGCTGATAAAGAATTAGAAGAAGATGAAGAGGACGATGATTGCGTTTGTGGTGATGAATAATTTATTTCATATAATTTTTCAAATATTATATATTTATATTTATATAATGAAATATAAATATAAAACACGCAAATTAAGAAAACAAAAAGGTCGCGGAATATTAGGTGATGGCATTAAAAGCAAAACAAGAATTGGTGATAGAGAATTATCATATAAAAAAATATGTCCCGCAGGATATTCAATGTGCGATCAAGATGAGGTAAATTATGGATTATGTGTTCCTCAGGGAAGCGAACAGTTATGCAGTGATCCAAATTATAATTTTAAATACTTACCACCAGATGAATTAGATAGAAATGGATTAAAACCAGCAAATAGATTAGCTGTAGAGACAAATGGCAAAGGGCCAATACAAGATCCCGCAAAACCAGTAAAAGTTTTTGAAATTCATTATGACGGCGAATATGATGATACTAATCCAGATAATCCTGAAAATATATTGCAAAGTGATGTTATAATAAATGAGGAAACAGGACGTTTAAAAAGTTATACACCTGAATTTCATCCAACATCATGCACTATTCAACAAAAAGCTTCTTCAACCATAGAAGGTATATATAATGTTGGTGATTCTTATAAAAGACGTGTAACAGATTCACCTATCAGAATAGAATCAATTGTTTCTGTTCCATTAAGATTTAAAATTTTAACTCAAAATGCTCTTGGACTTTATTGGGGTGTATACGGACAGGTGTCAAAGCCTAACTCTGCAAATGAAGCGTCTTATGATTTAATGAAACTAAGAACGGCTTTACTAAGACAATTTTTAAAGGACAATCGCCCTGATTTTATTTGTATTCAAGAATCAACTCGCACCTTTATAGATTTGCTAGATAAAGACGAAATAACAACTATGTATCCATATATTTATCCAACAGAAGAGGAAATGATTAGACAAGAAGGATTTGGAGCAAATGCAACTACCTCTATGATGTCAAAATATCCAGCAAAAAAAGCAACCACATATATGCTACAAGGCAATTCAAGTTATTATAATGCGTTAGGTATATATGAATTTGAAAATTTGGTAATTTTTAATGTATATATGCAAGCAGGTTCAGAAATCTCTCCAGGACAAAAATATAAATGGGAAAATTACGCAAGATGTAGACGTCAACAATTAATGTTTATTAAGCAAAAAATAGATGAAATGAGAAGTGGCACTTCAAGTGAAAAAGCAATAGTTGTATTGGGAGATTTTAATTTTGAATTAAACTCTATAAGATATAGAGGTGAAAAATCAGGAAGAGCAGAACGTGATGCTAACAGACATTTAATTTATGACCCAACTGTTTCAGATATGAAATGGTCCGAACATAAATTTTTGGTAGGTCCAAATGGTCTTAATTTAAATGATTCGTATAAAGAGTTGCATATTGATGATCCATCTACTGATGTTAAAGAAGGTTATACAGAATTTACAGACATAAATACATTTCGTTTTTTGGGAAAACTGGAAGAGAAAAAATTGCGTTATGATGGCATTTTTTTTAATAATGAATTAAAGCCTATTAGTAGCGCAGTTGTAAATGATAAAGCAACAATATTAGATTCTGATCCAGACACTATAAGATTATTTAATTCAAATGGCATAACAGATTATCAAGATAATATAAATAAATATAATACTGAATATGCAGAATATATGATATTTAATCCAAAAGGCAATTTAAGCGCTCAAAGAAAAAAGGAGGAATTTTTAGATGCATATAAAACAAGTAAAAATAAAAAATTAAGTGTTGAAAATGGTTTTGAATTATTTGTTTCGGACCATTTTGGTGTTATGACAGAGTTTGAATTTGCAAGCGTAAGCAACAGTAAAAGCGACAGAGCAAGCGCAATTGGTGGTAAAAATAAAAAACGCACTTATACTCGTCGTAAAATAAGTATTTTAAAAAGAAAAACAAAAAAATATTAAATTTAATTTATAAATTTATAATTAAATTTAAATGCTACAATTTATAATTTAACGCACAACAACACTAGCCATATTAATAGTCTTATTACTTTCACTCTTAAGAACTTCTAATCTAGCATTGCGCTTCTTTTCCCAAGCACTAACAATATTTTCACTTAACTCACAATCCATTAGTTGCATATATGCATTAGGTGATGAAAAGAAAGCGGTAGTAGTCTTTCCCTTGTTATTACACAATCCACTATGAATAATTGCCTTAAAAAACAAATCCTCATCCGCACTACCAACTTTATACTCGTAATACTCTCCCGATTCAGCATCACGAATTAGCGCACCAACGCCAAAACTACTAGTATAAAATTCATTCTTTACTCTCTTGGTTCTAACCTGACCTTTATCGTTCTTATATTTAAAAGTGCGAAAAAACTTATTATATCCAACATCTGCACGCTTAGCCTTTTCAATCAATCTAATTTCATCCAATTCATTTAAACATAAAGAATCAGAATCACTGTCATTATCAGACCAATTATTGTCGTTATATGTAGTAGCCATTTTATTCGTTGTTATACATATTACGAATATGTCTTTAAATAGTTTATTATAATATATATTCGTGATTTAAGTTGATTCATTTAAAGTTAAAGTAGGTCCTGCCTTTTGCTTCATTTTTTCTTGAATTTTTGCTTGAATAATTTCTTTAAGTTTGTTATCTAATGCTTTATTTAAACTTGACAATTTATTAACCATAATTTCTAACTCATCCATTCTTTGTTTTAAAGCAACTGGATTTTTATTATCAGTCTGTTTAAACTCTGTATATTTAACTTCTTCAACAGTAATTTCACTCATAAATGTTTTAATTTTGTTTTCTAAAAATTTGTTTTTTTCAATAAGTTGCTTAGCATTTTCATCTAATTCTGTAATCTTATCTTTTAATAATTGTGGATTTGTTAATATATGAATTGCTGTCATAGTTTCGTTATATTCTGTTTCCTTTTTAATGTGTTCTTGAATCATTTTTTCACGTTCAACCTTAATATTTTCTAGTTGCTTAGTAACATCTTTTTTATTTTCAGTTCTTCCAGGATCATAAGAGTTTAAAATATCGTCAATATCTTCCATAAAAAACTTTAAAACATTTGGTTCTTTAACAATATCTGCTGGAACAACCGGTGTTTCATTAATAAATGGGTTTGGTCCTTGATTTAATAGCTCTTTTTTATCAAATGAATTTTGTGTATGAGAAAATACTAAAATAGTTTTTTTGGGATCTAGTTGAACAAAAGGAATAGTATAATCCTTTAAAAATTTTTTTTCCTCTGCAACCGATGCTTTTTCTTCAAATTTAGTTTTTTTAAGCAATTCTTTTCTAAATGCAAATGTAGCTGCAGTTGCATGATTTGGTCCATAAGGTCCAAATTTATACATTTTATGAATATGTTTAAAATAAATAAACATTTCACTAGAACCAGCACATAATGCTTTTGGATTTTTTCTTAAGGTTTCAACTGCATGACTTACTCTTTCAGGTGGATAATAGTCATCATCATCCATATATATAAGAATATCTCCAGTTGCAAGACTATTTGTTAAATTTCTTTTAACACCAAGTGTCATTTTTTCATCATATTTATAATATTTAACTTGAGGATGGTCTTTTACAAGATCTTCAATTTTATCAGTTCCGTCATCAACAATAATCCATTCCATTTTATCCTTAGGATAAGTTTGATTATTAAAACACTCAATAATAATTGGAATAAATGGTCTGCGGTTAAAAGTAGGCATGCATATACTTACAAACGGATGCTTCGAAAGTTTTTGTTTGTCTTTACCCATAGTATTATTAATAATTAAATATATTTATTTTTAAGTATTATTTTTTTGATAATAATTTACCTGCGTTTTTAAGTTCTTTTGTTATAGAACCACCTTTTTGCCCTAATAGACTACCTAAAAAACTTACTGCACTTTTAACTGGCTCTACTCCAACACATTTCTTTTTTGCTTGTTCAAAGCTTACAACAGGTGTCATATTTTCAATTTCCACGGATTTAAATGTATCAATTGAAACAAGACCAAAATAAATTGCAAAAAGTGTAATAATAGAAAATATACCTGGTGCAGTTCCAAGTTTTGTAAATGCGTTTGATACAACAAAAAGACTAAAAATAGCCATAATTGGAAGTTTATAATATTTAAATATATCCTTAATAATAGTGCTGGCATATGCAGTCTTTCCACCTATTTCTGCCTTATATGTTATACATGATACGCTACAGAATATAAAAACTAAAAAAGACATGAAAAATATAACTGGCATTGCAAAGAAAAATAATATAATAAATCCAATGACAAGTGCAATTGAAATACCGTAATTAAATGGATCTGTTAAAGTAACATTTGTCCATTTTGGCGCACCTGTTCCGCTTTCATTTGTATTTGATTTAAAAAACCACCCCATACTAGCAAACCATAAATACACTGCATATATATTTTGTGCTACCAATACAAAGAGAGACATTATACCAACAATAAAAGGACCAAAAAGCACTAAAATTATTTCAGGAAGACCATTTATCATATTTAAAATTTTATTTGTTGCTCCATAACTGAAGCTAAATAATGACTCTGCAATTTGAATAATATAATTGGCTAAAAAGTTTGAATTTCCTTCACCTTTATATTCACGAAACATATCAAGAACAGCATTTGAAGCATTATAGTCATTGTAAGGAAAACTCATTTTCATAGACATTTGAGGCTCTTGAAATGTTGTAAAAATATTGGTTTGAATAGGTTTGATTTCTGGTTTTGAATCTGTGTAAGGATAACATCTTGAATCTGTTGGTAAAATATTTGACTGAGCTAATTTACATGCAAATATAATTAAACCACCGAGAGAAAAATATAAAATAATTACTATTAAGGTTGCTATTATAGATACTATAAAATTCTTAATATCAATTAAGTAGTCGCTGTTCGGTGTTCCTTCTGTTTCATTTCTTTTTTCATCAATTGCTGATGTATCTGACATTACTTATATTAAAATGATATTAAATTTATAAAATAATTATTTACTAAAATCATTATTTTTTAATATAAATATAAATTATATGAATTATACTTTTATATTTTACGTTATTGTATGTTTAATTTTATTCGTTTTAATAATGCAATGGGTCCAATATTTAACAACAAATGATTATATTGTTGAATGTTTTACAAGCGGAGCTAGCCACACAGTTAATTTACCATTAACAACAAGTTATAGCTGTAAAAATTTTTGTGGACCCACTGCTAGATGTTCTATAACAGGACAGCAATGTTTAAGTGATATTGATTGTCCTGGTTGCCAGCCATATTCACCTCCTTTACCTAAAACTAGTGCGTCTGTTCCTGCTGCAGATAATGCTGGTAAATTAACTGTTGGCGTTACACCTACTTATTCACCTTTAACAAGTGGTTATGGAACGCACGAGTTAGTTATAACAAAAAATCCAAATTCTAAAGCACCTGCTGCTGCGTTTGGTGTAGATATTTGGACCAAAGATTTTGAAGAATCTAAAAAACTATTTGATAAGCGTTATAAACCACCGCAATTACCATATATGCCTGATTATCCAAAACGTTATTCCTTAACAGGAGAGTTTATGGAAGATGGACCTTATGCTTCCAATGCGCCTTTACCAAAGGTTAAATAAATTTTTACCAAAGGTTAAATAAATTTTTACCTTAAACTTCTTCATCTTTTTTAGATTCGTTGTCATAAATTATAATTTTATTTCTCTCTAATTTAATAAATAAAATAGTAACACAAACTAGTAAACCAACTCCTAAACCCATAATACATATACTTAAATATTCATTATTTATAATTGCATTTTGATTTGCGTAATAATTATCTAAATCTAAAAAGAAATCATCTTTTAAATTATACATATTTTATACTTATTTTATAAAATATGTATTTATATTTGTTAATAAAATATTTAATAATCTGCTGTATTATTTCTTATCATATAATCAATTAAATTTAATGATTTTTTTAATAATACAAGTTTGCTTATTTTAACATTTTCATTAACCAACTCATCACCTGTTCCATCTGATTGGCAAAATGAAAATTTATCTGTATCCATAAACAAATGACCTCCATTGTGTCCAACTGCAATAAAATTACCTTTTGTATTTATTAACAAAATAAACTCAGTGCATTCATCGTTTTCATCAAAATTAAAATAATATAAATGATTTGTATTATCAATTTTTAAATAATAAGATTTTATAATTAATTCTCCTTTTTTATCTATTTTATAATGTAATTTATTATTATCATTTTCAATATTTATCATTGATTCTAGCCATTTAATATAAAAGTCTAACTCATTATTTTTTAATAATATATCAATTTCATCACATAAATTTATACTATCATTGCGTAAAAAACTTTCATTACGTAAAAATATATCAGTGTAACCATTAAATGCGTATTTATTTATGTCAATAATTCCAGTTAAATATTCATCATTAAACATTATATAATATTTGTATTGTATTTTTAAGTATTTTATATTGGTTAATTAAATATAAAATATTAAACAAATATATAATGAAAAAATCTAAAAAAAGAGGTCTAAAGAATTTAAAGAGAAAAACAAGAAAAAGAAGAAGTAAAATGGGCGGTCACCAAGACGAAGATTTACCACATTATCATTTGTTAATTAAATCCGCATATGGTTCTACACACGAAATGCCAGAGCGTTTTGCAAATACAAATTTAGATAGATTTATTAATGCCGCAACTATTAATGATATTAAACAATATGTTATTGATAATGGTTTAAATCGCGAATCAGGAAAACCAGAACCACAACCATTTACTTTATTTTGGAAAGGAAAAAAATTAGAAGATTCTAATGTTAAACTTAGACAAATTGTGGTTGAAGGAGTGAAATTGCCATTATATAGACCCAATAGAAACGATCCTATTGTTGTTATATTAAATAAAGATATTGGCGATCCTGTATGGTTTGAAGCACACGATATAGATTGGAGGGATCCTAATACACCGCGTTAATCGAATATAACTTTAGTTATTATATTAATTTTTGGGATTTAATATAATAATATTATATAATGAGTAATTTTGTAAATCTTGTAAATCTTCCTGGCATTAATCAATATGAAGATATTTTTAATATTATAGCTCAAGCAAGAAAAATAATGATGGAACCAACAGGTAATAATGCGCGTGATAATTTAGCTGCTGCGAGTTATGTAGAAAGGGTTTTATCAGCTTCTGGATGGAATGAGGCATCTCAAGGAAGAAAGGCTGAATTGATAACAAATCTAGCAGCAAATACAAAAAGAGATTTAACAGAATATCTAGATGAAGAAGATCCAAGTATGACAACCGAGAATGCAATTCGTAATATTATTAGTGATATTGATAATTTTTTAAATAATTTTATAAATACTAATGACATTGGTGCTGTTGAGGCTGCCGGAGGACGTAAAAGAAAATCAAGAACATATAAGAAGTCAAGAAAATCTAGAAAGTCAAGAAAATCAAGAACATATAAGAAGTCAAGAAAATCTAGAAAATATAGAAGATATTAAATTTTATAAATAATATAATTATTTAAACAGCATACATAAGAGCAGCATTGCCACCAATAAATGTAACCATATTTACTCTTTCTTCAATTAAATACATATTATAATTGTAATCATAAATGCGCCATGTTGGTTTATTTATACCTACAATCTCTCCTGTTGTTGGATCACAAATGGTTAATACTTGTGCGTAAGGATCTACTGGAGGCACAATTGTTGAAAATTCAAATTGTATATTTGTAAATCTACTCATATTCATTGCACCAGATGGCTGCGTTGAATATGGACTTGTATCTAAACAAAAATTATAGCAATATAATCCTGATGGTGCTGCACCAGCTGTTCTGGTATATTTTTCAACATAGTTATACACACCTGCAGGTAATAAATTCTCTCTATATTGTCCGTCCAATAATATTCCAAGAGCAACTAAAATTTGCTTTAAATTTTGAGGATTATAAATTCCTGTTATATACAAACCACTTAAGGTGCCATCTGGATTTAAGCCTGGTCCTAAAAGTGCGGGATTTGGAGGAGATGGAGCAGGATTTGGAAAATCACCTGCAGTTGGTGCTGGACTAACATCTTGCGGCATATAATTATAAGGCCAATTTGTATAATTAGACCATTGATTTCGCAAATTAACATCACTGCGTTGAAAATAAAACATCCAGCTAATTACCATACCAATTGAATCTATATCTATTTTATTTTGACCTGTTACATTATAATAAGGTTTTTCGTAAACTTGTTTAATTAAATATTTTTGCTCGTTCTTAGCAAAGATTTCCGCTTCATCATTAGAGAGAAAGCAATAAGTACAATTTAAATGAATATCCGCATTCCAATTTGTTCTTGTATCAATATATGATGTAGGACCTAATTCTTCGTCGGGTGGCGTTTGAAGAAATCTGTAGAACTGCATATAAAATTGATTAAAATTAGGTGCAACTACTGGAAAATTATTTGTATAATCCATAACATCGCGAATTGTAAACCACTCATTAATAGGTCTAAATGAAACGCTTATTTGAAGTTCATTATATTGAAGTGCAATTAAAGGAAAAGCTTGTTGTGTAAGCAAAGTAAACCAAGCGCCTAATGGTATATAAAGTATGCGTCCCATGATTGAAGGCTGCGCCCCTGCTGGTGATGTTGTATAAAAAGCATTAGGATATGCGTTCACACGTGCACCAGAATTTCCAGGATCATTAAGCTCTGGAACATTACCTGTCATCTCATCAAATAATGCAAGTTTTTTTCCAGAAAAATCCCTTCTTGCAGAATTTAATATATATTGTCCTGAAAATTGTTGTAATTGTTGATTCCCACACGTTATTGTTATGCGGCTAATAATTTGTGCGCCTAAATTTTCTATCCATTGAAATTCATAGGGAGCCCAATTTGTATAAATAGTTGTGCCGTCTGCTTGTGGAACCGCTTGAGGAGGCATTACTGGACTCCATATATTAGGTAAATTTATAGAAATATATGTATCCATAAGCAAATCTGCGTATCGTTTCACCTTAAAGTTAAAAGTTGATTCTGTTGTGAGACCTAATGATGGTGTGCCTTCGTAATCAAGACGAAAATTTTGCTTACCAAAATTCGTATATTTTTTATATGTTGCTTTCCAAAAAGATTTACTTGGATTACCATTTAAAATTACATTTTGTTGTCCTACTGCTACAAGTTGCATTAATCCACCTGCCATATTTAGTATATAAGTATATTAATTTTTAATTAATAATTTCATCATAATATAAATTAATTAACCTTCTAAAATTAAAAATAATATAATATATTAGATATTATGTCAACAACAAATCCAACCGATTATTTAAGCGCAATAAAAGGACTAAATGAAGATTTTCAAAGTTACGCTATAATTGCTTTTACATTTATTATATTAATTATTTTTATTGGTTATGTCATTTATTTAACTAAATTAGAAAAAGGACAATGCAGCTATATGAATAATTTATATTCATCCATTAACGGCAATATTCGTTCAATCAATTCTTCTGATTCGGATTGCAGCGGCAACCTTTATGATTATTATATAAAAACGGCTTACAACGCTTGCAGCGGCGGCAGCTATAAAAACAACTTTGTAGATGTCTGCAACTTAAAAGCAGTTATAGGTCAAGGCGTTCGCTGCTTAGACTTTGAAATTTACTCTATTGATAGTCAACCCGTTGTCGCAACTAGCACAAACGACAGCTATTATATTAAAGAAACATTTAATTCCGTTCCATTTGGCACCGTAATGGATACTATAAATGGTTATGCTTTTTCTGGCGGCACTTGTCCGAACCCTACCGACCCATTAATTATCCATTTAAGAATTAAAAGCAACAATCAAAAAATGTATACCAATTTAGCAACCATATTTAAGTCTTATCCCAATTTGATGCTTGGCAAGGACTATAGTTTTGAAAATTCTGGCAAAAATTTAGGAGCTATGCCATTATTAAGCTTTAAAAATAAGGTTATCTTAATTGTAGATAAAACAAATAATTCATTCTTACATAATGAAGAGTTTTTAGAATATGTTAATTTAACAAGTAATTCTATATTTATGAGAGCATATAACTATTATAATGTTAAAAATAGTCCCGACACACAAGAGCTATCCAATTATAACAAAACAGGAATGACAATTGTATTTCCTGATAGCGGTAGCGCACCTGGTAATCCAAGTGGTCTTTTATGCCGTAATTATGGTTGTCAAATGGTGGCAATGCGCTATCAATTGGTAGATAATTTCTTAATGGAAAGCACCGGATTTTTTGACGAATGTGGTTACGCTTTTTGCTTGAAACCCGCAGCACTTCGTAATCAACCAGTTACTATTGCGACACCAACACCACAAAATCCACAATATTCTTATGCAACAAGAACAGTGTCAACTGATTATTATAGCTTTAAAACTTAAATTAAAAAATATAAAATTAAAAATAGAATATTTATAATTATTGTAATAAATATAATAATTATAATTAATATATGTCATTAAACCTTATACCTTATATAATAATAGAAGCAAGACCTAGCACATTTTTGCCCTCTATGAACTATATAAAGGGGTTTATGGAAGAGTATAAAGTAAAAAATTATTTATTCAATTCATTAATTCAATTTATACAAATAGAAAGCGCATTTTCAAATATTGATACTCTTGAAAAGGTGCAAATGTTTTGGAATTACTTTTATAGTTCTTCTTGTATGAAAAATAAACCATGGGAAGCCTTTATAATTAGAAACGGAAATTGGGAATCCGTTATATTTTCAGATGAAGAAATTTTGTATGCCTTATTAAATAAACCACGATTTATAGAAGGTGACGTTATAATTGAAGATGATTTTGACTTTTATATTTCGTCAGATGGAGAGAATTAATGAATTTTTCTTTTCTTATTTGCATCTACATTTTCATTAGCATTATTATCATTGTTATTAATATGTTTATTACGTATATATGTATCTAATTCTTTATTAATTTCAATATTTTTTAAAACTTCATCAACTATGTCTCTTAAGCGCAATTGAATTTTCCAATTACTTTCACATATATACGATTCACAGCATAAACAATCTATTCCTTTTAGTTCTTTTAATGCGGCTTTTCTCTCGCCACTTGTATAAATTAAAATTTTTGAATAAGGCTCTCCATTTAGTTCAATGCTACTATGACATTTAAATGGAAAGGACTTATGAAGTGTAATTTTAATAACATTACAATCTGCTATAACTGTGACAATAGGAACTCGCAAATTTTCGTCAAAATTAACTTGAACTATGCTATAAACAGTTATTAAGTCTTCTAAATCTTTAATAAGTCGTCTTCTATATACATTTCCACAATATGATGTAATTTTATCTAATAATTCTTTATTTTCGTTTAAAATAGATGCCATTTATTTATCAATAATATTAATAGTAAACTACTTTTAAATTCAAATAATATATATTATTTTTTATATATTAATCTAATGTATATATAAGAAATAACTATGAAAGATAAAAACGTTTGCAAAGATTTAACATTTACTGATTGTGAATTGGCTATTTTACGTATGGCAGTCGATAAAGCTGAAGAAAAAATGGCCAAACGCATAGTTAATTCAGATGATATTAAGCGTATTATTCATATCGTAGAAAATTTTATAAAACTTAAAAAATTAATTTGTTATGGCGGAACAGCTATTAATAATATATTACCTGAAGAAGACCAATTTTACAACAAAGAATTAGAAGTCCCTGATTATGATTTCTTTTCTGTTAATGCTCTAGAAGATGCAAAAGATCTTGCCGATTTATATTATAAAGAAGGCTTTACAGATGTAGAGGCAAAATCCGGACAACATCACGGAACATATAAGGTATATGTTAATTATATTCCTGTTGCAGATATTACTTATTTGCCAAAGGAAATTTATAATGCGCTAAAGCAAGACGCAATTCAAGTTGGCGGTATTTTATATACACCTCCTAATTATTTAAGAATGTCAATGTATTTAGAATTATCAAGACCCGCAGGCGATATAAGTAGATGGGAAAAGGTAATGAAACGTTTAACATTATTAAATAAACATTATCCAATTACAAATGTAAATTGTAATCAAGTTGAATTTCAAAGAGATATGGACAATCCGGATTTTGAAGAAAAAATTTATGATACTGTTCGCAGCACATTTGTAAATCAAGGAGTTGTATTTTTTGGTGGTTATGCTCTTTCTCTCTATTCACAATATATGCCTAAGAACCAAAGACGCAAAGTAGAAAAATATCCTGATTTTGACGTTTTATCAAACGATCCTGAAACAACCGCACAAATTGTTAGAGAGCGTTTAAAGGATATTGGAATTAAAAATGTTAAAATAGAAAAGAGAGAACCCATTGGCGAAGTAGTTCCTCTTCATTATGAAATAATGATTGGCAAAGATAGTATTGCGTTTATTTATAAACCTATTGCGTGTCATAGCTATAATAATATTAAAATTAGCGGTCAAAAGGTAAAAATAGCAACTATTGACACTATGTTAAGTTTTTATTTGGCCTTTTTATATGCCAATAAACCTTATTATAATGATTTCTTAGAGAGAATATTATGTATGTCAAAATTTCTTTTTGAAGTTCAACAAAAAAATAGACTATCACAAAAAGGATTATTACGCCGTTTTAGTGTTACATGTTATGGTCATCAAGAATCAGTTGAAGAAATTCGCGCACATAAGGCTGAAAAATATAAGGAACTAAAAAAATCTGGCGATAAAAAGGCATTTGAAGAATGGTTTTTAAATTATAAACCTGATGAAATTAAAGAAAAAATAAAAAACAATAAAGGAGAAAAAGAAAAAAAGAAAGGTAAATCTAAAAAATCTAAAAAAACTAAAAAGAAAGGCATTTTAAATTTATATGGCGGTAAAACGTGCAGACGCTATTAATGATCGCTTCAAATGTTAATGGTCGCTTGGATAGCAAACATCTCCATAACATTGCTCTAATTTGTCTTGAAATGTTACTCTTTTACCTTTACCTGCAAATGTTGTATAAAGTATATAACATAAAACTAAAACGCCCACAGCAATAGCAGCATACATATAAAATGATTTTGCTTCACCATCTCCTCCAGAAAGAACTGCATTGGTATCAAAATTGTTGTTTAATGAAAAAGTTGAATCTGTAATATCAATTTCGTCCATTTTACAAATAGAAAATATTAATTGTATTAAATTTAAACTAATAAAATTACCTTAAACTAATAAAATTATAAACAATAATTTTCTAAAATGATTGTAAAAACATCGTAAAATACCTTTGACAATATTTTATATATAATATTTTCCTTAAATTCTTCAGGAACTTTTGACCTTATATAAAGAATACAATGTATAATATAAATACAAACCTTTTCAAAAATTTGTTTGCATTTATTAAATGCTATATAACCATAATTCCAATCATTTACATAACTACACATTGATGTATTACATTCCTTTATAAAAAATCCATGTATATCTAATAATCCAGAGAGAATGCGATGAAAATTGGTTTTTTCATTTTTAACATTAAATAAGTATCCCACTTTATCGCTTCCGTATAAATCTAAATAAAGTATTTTATGTGTTCTTTCTTTAAATATAAAAGGCGTTATGCCATCAACGTATTTATTTTCATAAAGCAAGTTGCCATCAATCATATAAGGAACAAAACTGGATTTTATAACTGTATTTATTATATCATCTACCGATTTATATACTGATTTTACTTTTTTTTTATATGCTTGAATATGATTATATGAAATAAACAATCTGTTATTTACTTTTTCTACTATATCTTTGGGAATTCTCTCATGAACGTGTTTTTTAATTTCTTTTAAACATGATAATCGCATTTGATTTTTAAATTCATTACTAATTATATCATATAATTTTGGCATTAAATCTAACCCATCAATAAAATATAAAAATGCAACAATAGAACCCACGCTACAGCCGGATATTCTGTTTATTTTTATATATTTACGTTTTTCCATTTCTTTTAAAAAATATAATGCGCCAACATGATAACTTCCATTAAATACGCCACCATCTAATACTAAATCTATTTCCTCTGGTTCTACGCGATTCTTAATATTTTCCGGTAAGTTTTCTATTAATTTATTTACATATTCATTTATCATTTATTATAAATAAGAATTAACTAATTTATAATAAAACGTATTTTTTATTTTTTATTATATTTTATATTTTTTATATTTTTATTTTTTATTTGTTTTATTAATTTATTTTACTTTTTATTTTCTAATAATCTATTCATAAACTCGGTTTCATCTTTATAAGAAACATACATATTAATTATTTCTGCAGGTGAATAGTAATATTCTTTTACATTTTGTAAAAGTTCCCTATTAATCTCATTTTCAAACAAATGTTGATACATATCCGCAATAACATTATGACTTGCATTAGTTAATTCATGTGTTATATCAATTCTTCCAGGTCTAATTAGAGCAGGATCTAACTTATCATAATGATTTGAAGAAATTACTAAAATTCTACCAGGCGTCTCACGAATGCCATCCCATAAATTTAAAATATCATCTAATGTAATTGTTTGTGTGTTAGTAATAGAGGCAATTTTGGTTGTTCCTGTATCATTTAACTCGCAAATGCTTTGTAATACATCACTAATTTTAACAGTATCGTCTTCAACTGATTTTTCGGCACTACCCTTCTTTTTGTCTTTTTCCTTGTTTTTGTTCTTTTCTTCTCTATTTAATACAATATCACCAATGCAATCAATGTCTTCAAATACAATAATTTTGTTGGCAAATGAAATGGCGTTTCCTGAATTATTTTCATTATAAGTGCTTTCAAAAAATACCTGCTCCAACTGTTTTTTGGTCTTAATTATTTTAAGTGAAATAACAATAATATGACGACCTGTATAATTTGCTAGTGCCTTAATTAAACTTGTTTTACCAGTGCCAGGAGGTCCATGTAAACCAATGCCTAATGAGTAAGGAATGCCCTTTTTAAAGTACCAATCGCGATTATTTAAGAAAAAATCGATTTTTTTAAGGATTTCTTGTTTTCCATCAAAAAAGATATTTTCAAATGTTCTTGCGCTTTCAAATATATCTTCCCTCCAACAATCAAGTGTTGAATCTTCATCACCTTTGTCGGGTTTATCTAAAGAATAAATAAATTTTTGATTTGTTCTGTTTTCTTTAATAGAAGCCAAATATTTACTTGTAATATCATCTATAAATTTTTTAAGGTAACTAACTGAATGCTTATATGAATAAATAGTAAGTATAATTTTGTCTGTTTTTCCACTTATATTTTTTTTGTCATCTTTAGTTTCCTCTTCTTCAATTTCTGAATATGCAAAAATATCATCACAAAGCGTAAAATGTTTAGTTTGGTCCACCATAAATATATCTAAATTTTTTTCATCATCGTCATCACTATTACGCAAATAAAATGTGCTATGTGTTTCTTTAATACTTGTAATGGTTTTATTTGTTTCAATTGTATTAATTATATAATTCCATAAGGCCTTAAAACGATCACTATAAACTGCAGATGAGCTAAGATTTCCACTATATCCTGAAATAACTGAACTACGTTTACCTTCAATTACAATTATATTTTTATTGTAAAAATACGATTTAATATTATCTAATGTTAATTTTCCTGCAAATCTATCAATTGCGTGAAAATAAATGTAATTTATTACGAAACTAAATACACTAATTACAATAGAAGATAAAATTGCATCATATGCTGGGTTTCCAGTTTTTAAATAATTAAACAATGTCATTCGTGTTGTTGCTTCATAATTATTTCTTATTAAATCCATAAATTCGGGCATTATTTACTTAATAATATTTTAGTTATATCTTTAAGTAAATATAATATATTTTATTGGTATAGTATATAATGGCTACAAAACATAAAAGACATGCTCGTAAGCGAACACATAAGAAAAGAAACGTCGCAAAGGGTCGCACTGCTAGTTTAAGAGAAAGATATTCAAAATCTAATTCTAACGCGTCTTCTGTTCGCAGATTAAGAAGTCAAGGTTTTAGAAAAACTAAAACTTATCGCAAGTCATCGTCATCATCAAGTCCAAATAGATATGAAGAAATCGCACCAAAAGAGGTAAGAATTAATACACCTGAAAATGAAATTTACGAATATTATTTGGCTTCATCTGAAAAGGAATGGAAACATGCAGAAAAAGACAAAAGCATTCCAGTTTGTAAAAAGAAACCACATAAAAGGTCACATTTTCCTTGCAGAAGAAAAAATACGGTATTTAACAGCAAAAAAGATTATGAAGATTACCAATTTATGAGAGAAATGAAAAACGAGTCAACTAACTTTAAATCTAGAAAAACACATTATGACGATATAGATGCTATGTTAATGCTTCAAGGAGATGAATTATATAGAATTGATAGTAGTGATAGTGATGAAGAAGATAAATAGACGCTTTAACAGTCGCACTACGTGCTTTAACAGTCGCACTACGTGCTTTAACCACAGGTAGCTTTGCTTTAACAGTCGCACTACGTGCTTTAAAACGCACCAAAATGATTTGTTACCTTATTTAATCCATAATATATTAATCCAAATAGCGCACTCGAAAATAAAAATCCATTAATATTTAAATTACCATCATTTGAAAAAAGAACAGGAAAATAAGTAAATAAGAATTTTCTAAAAAATGGCAATTGAAATAAAAAATATAAAACCGCTAATAAAAGTGGTGTTTGAATTTCATTATACATATCGTCTAATGAATTTTGTCTTTGTTTATTTGCATTATATTTATCTACCATATCTGACGATTGTTCGTAATTTTTAATATAATCTTCATGATTTTGAGGTGGAGGTGGCACATAATTTGGTTGAACGTGTGGATCAGAAGTTATACCAGTTGTGTTCATTGGAATATCGCGTGATGGTAATTGGGTTGCGCCACTTAAGCTGGCTTGTTGAAGTCCATTCACAATCATACTTATTGTGGATTGATCGAGAGAAATACCTGATGGCTGCGAATTGTCATTTGGTTTAGCAGAAGGTTCAGAAGCAGACATAACAATATTGTTTGTAACATTTCCACCACCAACAGGGTCGGTTGGTAAATCTAAAATGCTGGTTGTATCACTCATAATTATTATAATTAATGATTGAATTATTATAATAATTACGCAAATCTATCCACTTTATCCACTTTTAGAAAAAGTGGAGCAAAAATACATTATTTTATTTTATTACCATTATAAGGCTAAACTTTTATTATATTTTTTGCTCCACTTTTTTTAAAAGTGGATAAAAGTAGAATTTATTCAAATTCCAACGTCTTAATCATTGATGAACATTTGGTTGGAACAGAATTATATTTTACACATTTATTACTACTTTTATAAATTTTATCATTAATTTTTTCTAAAGGTGGAGCGTGAAATCTTAAACATTGTTTATCTTTACAAACAGTTCTAAATAAAGATGCTAAACCAAAACCTAATAAAACTGACATTATAATTTTACCTGTATCTGTATGTACGAATTTTTCCAAATGCATTTGCTTATATATTATTAAATAGATATAATCTGTTTATTAATTTTTTATTCATTACATAAATTAGAATTCATCATTCTATTAAATACAAATATAGCAAAATATCCTGTAAAAAGTGTTATTAAAATAACAAATAAATGTTTATCAATATTTAAGTTATTGTTATTATTACTATTACTAAAATCTATAAAATCATATTCAGACATTATTATTAATTATTAAATTAATAATAAGTTTTTATATTGTTATAAAATTTATTTAAAGTTTTTAATTATGTTTGCATTGGTATGCTTGATATTTGAGATTTATCACTTGGGCATTTAACTTCTTCTTCTTCAAAATAAAAACAATTATCTGCTTTGTCCTTAAACAATACCTTATTTACTGTTTCTGGACTAGGATATACATATATATCTTTCATTTCAGGTCCTAAAATATAAATAAAAAAAAGACCAACTGCAAAACTTATTAAAAATATTGGAATAGAAATATATTTGGTTATCATTTATATATTTTATAAAGATTTTTATATTTATATAAATCCTCTTGTTTTTGTAAATCCTGTATCATCTGCAACCATTCTATTTAGTGTTTCTACTAATTTTGAATAATCTTTACTACCGTCTTCATTTGTTTTGAAGAATGTTAAATAAGTATCTTGTAATGTTTCAGGCATTGCGTTAAATAATTGGTTATAATATTCAACACCAAAATCATATTGTCCTCCATCTGTAATTCTTGGTGGAATAATTAATTCATCCGGAGCAACCATTTCGCACGCTTTACCTTCTTTTTTGGCATTTACGCATTTATTCATAAATTTTTTCATCCACTCATTATTAGTGCGAAGAGCAACTTTAAGTTTAACTGGGAAATATGCACTATTCCATAAGTCATTATATTCTTTAATATTCCATGAAATACCGTCTTTGCTTTTACCATAAATAGGATTATCAACAGGAATAGGTTTGCCGGGTTTTTTGCCTGGTTCTGGTTTACCAAGTTCTGGCTTTAAGGGTTCTTCAGTGCTTTCTTCGCTACTTTCTTCAATTACTAACGCAGGCTTCTTTTTCTTACCTAATGAAGTATCCATTCCTAAAACAAACGAGAGAACTTTGTCTTCTAAATTGGAATAAGACAAATTTTGAATACTATATCTATTTTGAATTAAACGACAAGTATTTGTATCTTCATCATGCCATACCATATTTTCATTATATTTAAGATTTTTAATTTTATCTAATAATGGCATAAGTGATTTTGTATAAATTTCAACTGCATCTTGTATGTATTGAATATTATCTAAATCTTTTGATTTTTTTATAGATTCTTTAATTTGGTCTATATAAATATAAGATTCAGTAATAGATTTATTTAAATCCTCTTTGTCTTCGTCATTATCAACTACTTTATTATATGCGTCCAAGTATTTTTCATATAATTCTGTATATAAGGAAATAGACTCTTTATCTTCGTCAAAATTTTTTAATGCTTCATCTGTTGTTAAATATCCAAATAATAGTTTGTTTTTATCATCAATAATTTTATCTTTATACGTTTTAATTTCTTTTTCCATAAAAGTTAAAATATCTGACAACATTTCTACCTTTCCTATTTTTATTTTAATATCAAATGGACATGGATCAGCCATTATACCGCATTCTGCTCTATATTCTCTATGTGAGTCGTAGTCAATGCCTTTATACATTTCTTGATTTGAATATAATATTTGAAACTTTGAACCACCGGGTCTTTTACAATTTATACATTTTGGTTTTAACTTTAAATACTCACTACGTTTTTCTCTCTTGCTTAAGGTTGGGTTATTCATTATTTTCTTTTTATTTGCATTTATTTGAGACTCGTATTTTGATTTAAGTTTAAAAAATTCACTAACTGCTTCTTTAGGGCTTAATAAATTAATTGTTTCTTTTTCCATTATATAATATTAATGATATTATTTAACTTGAAAATTTAACATTTTGTAAAATATTAATGTAATTGATATTCTCTCTTTGGATGTATTATATCATATTCACTTTCCCATGCAGGCAACCCTGTTATAAGTTCTTGACGTTCAGCACGTTTATTCTCTTGATAAATTTTTATTTTTGACAAAATATATTGTTGTTTTTCCTTATTTTTCTTTTCTATTTCTGCAGGCGTTAATTTACCTTTATACTTATAAAGCAATATTAATCCTAAAATAAGTAAAAATCCAAAAAATAAACCAATATTAAATATTGTATTTTCAAATTTTTCTCTCACTATATGCGCTTGTTTTAGTGATTGATGTAAAAAATATTTAACTCCTGGTTCAACAAGAGAAGGCTCTAATGGTTCACCAAAATTCATAATAATTATTGTTAAAATTATAAATTAATTTATACATATTATCTATATGGCAAATTCTTATTTAAATATTGTAACTTTCTTATTAACAACACTTTTTTATTATTTAACAATTAAACCATCTTTAACTTATGAAAAATCAATTGATCCACTTCAATATAAAGCATATAAAAGCGACAATTATATGTATTTAGCCATTTATTTTTTACTTGTTCTTGTTATACAATTTATTGTAAATTCATCTGTTATCTCTAGCATGTGTGGTGGCAATATAACTGAAAATATGGGTGCTGCAGGTGTATTTACATTTTTACCTTGGACCTTAATGTTTGGTGTAATTATTGTTATATTAACTGTTTATCCTGGCTTTAAAAGTGCCTTCTCCGATGTAATTGGATATTTTTGGGTTTCCAGTAGCGCCAGCAGTATTTTAACCGAATTGCTTGTAAATCAAGACGTCCAAACTAAAATAGATGGAGATGCCGCTTTAACACCTGAGAAAAAACAGGCAATGCAAAGCGCTGCGGATACTATAATTAAAATATGTGGAAACACTTCCATATTAATTAATCAAATGGTTCCTGATAATTTCCAAAGTTACTGGCAAATACTTACACCATTAATGAAGGATAAATATCAAACAGAGGGTCCTGAAACGGCTAGTATAAGAAATAAATTATTTGACTTAGTTGTTACGCGTGATAATGTTGGCGAATTTATGTGGTATTTATACACTGGATTATTGTTAATTTCAATCGTTCAACTTAAAATAACCACAAGAGGCTGCGCAAGTAATCCTAAAACAATGGAAGCCAATTATCAACAATTTTTAGAAAAGGAAAAGCAGGCAAAAGCAGCAAAAGAACAAGCAACTAGCACAACTTATACTCTTACAAGTTAAAAACAAGTTAAATAATATAACATATTAATTTAAATATAATACTTGTATAAAAATATCTTATGAAAGCATTATTTAATAGTGATACAGTTATTTTTTACGGATCCATAGCATTACTTGGTCTTTATGTTTACCGTGATATAAATAAGCCACTACCAAGACGTCCATTAGCACCTGTGCGGGTAAATGCGCCTGCTATTAATGAAAATAAAAATAAAAATACTGAATTAAGTGATGTATTTGCAATGACCTTTAATATACCAAGACCAGCACTTTCTATGCTAATAGCGCAACTGGCTGCTGAAAAAAATGTGCTTGAAAGTGAGTTGGGAAACATTTTTGAAGAATTAAATGATGTGGTTACACAGCGCCAACAAATTGCCAAGGAAAGAAATGTATTAGAAAAAGATTTGGATCTTTTATATATTGAATTGGGTAAAAAAGTTAAATAATATATGTAATCAACTTAAATATAATACTTATAATATTATATCTAAAATGCTCTCACGATTTAGTAGAATTGCTTTTAATGCGTCATCAGTTAGAAAAATGTCTAATCAATGTAATAAAGATGTTAAATATGATATGATTATTTCTGACTTAACTGAAATTAAAAAAAATTTATTAATTACAATGTCATTTGTATTACCTGTTGCTGGTTATTGCATAGGAACTGGAATAGGAACAGTTATGGCAAATATGTTAAAATAAATGCAAGTAATAATTCTAGTAATGATGTTAGTAAACTCTAACATTGGAAACATAATATAAAACAGCTAAATAACATAATATTCCTAAAATAATGGATAAAAGCCAAACAGGTAAAATTGTTTTATTTCTATAACCGACTCCAAAGTGTCTTAAACTTCCATCTCTATTATAAAAACAAGCTGGTTTCATTAATTGAATGGTTCCAAATATTGCAACAAATAAAATTATCGCAAATAATGTAATATTTTCTCTTATATATGTTTTATACATTGTATATAATTATAAATTAGATTTTATAATTATATTTTTTTTTTAATTTATTTTTTGTTGGCTTCATCTGTCGAAAACTTTGTTTTCTCTAGCAATCCCAATCTACTTCTTCATATCCATAATTACAATATCCCTCATCTCCAACACCATCTTGATAATTTTCACCCATATTTGACATATCAAACACATCTTCTTCTATTCCAGCAACCATTTGTTGTTCTTCCATATATTCATCTAATAGTATATCAATATTATCATCATTGGCATCAGGATTTTTCTTTCTAATCATCTTTTCGGCTTTTACCATTTTATCTCTAAATGCTTGTTCTTCATCATAAAAATCCTTATCTAATGTTGTTAAACCTTTTTGCATACCTTTACTATACATACCAAGTTTATTAATCTTAAGCATTGTATCAGCATCTCTTTCAACATCTGTCATTCTCTTTAATCTATCTGTAACATCATCCTTTTCTTTTTCTCTCAATTTAAACACCCTATCTTGTATTTCTTCATAAGATGTATCAATGGTATCCTTTTGACTATACATAATATCTATAAAGGCGATTAAAAGATCAACTGTTTTTTGTCTAAGCTCCTTTTTATTACCAGTTAAAATTCTTGTTACAGACTCATCTTTACTTGTATATGACATATCAATTCTTGTATCTTGTTCTTCAAGATATTCAACAGAAAATATATCAGTAAGCTCAGTTTTCTTTACAACCTCTGTAACTACCATATCTTCCTCATCACTTAATTCAATATAATTTAACAAAACACGAAGTAAATAGTATTCAAACAAATGGCGACTTGTTCTTTCATCAATAATTGGTATCATTTTAGTTTCATCATTAATCTTAATACTTGTAAAACTGGGTGTGGCATTTGCAATTAATACAATATTTTTTGCTGTTTTTTGTATAGTTGTTAATATATTTGTTAGTGTTGGAACACCATAAAATGAAAATAACTTTTCATAATATCCACTAATAAATTTCTTAAGTTTTAAGGCGTGATTATTTGAAAAACCATAATATGCAGGAATATGTGTATTTGTATAGTCAACTTCATTTAAAATTATATTTGGAAATACATTAACAAAATTATTAATAAAATCCTTGTAAAAGTTTACAATTGCGTAAGTTTTATCATCAGATATTCTAATATTTTCGTTTCTTACAGATGTATCTGCTACCCATGTTGACAAATTTTCCATGGTTTTTGTTACTCTTGTAATAGAACTTTTAGTTACATTGGATCCTGAATTCATCTTAATAAAATCAATTATTTCTTCTCTCATAGACTCAATATTTCTACTTAAAAAGTTGTTTAAATCTTTGGCTTCTTTTGTATATTCTTCACTTGCAATATCAAATGAATCCAATGAATTAGTTATTAAATCACGTAAAGATTTTTCAACAACTTCGTCATTTTCAGCATCAATATTTTCCAGCAACCTTGTTAGCTTTGTTATATAAGAAGTTTCAGGTTTATCTAAATTTATTGGTATAATGCCATGTTGACTAATAATTTGAAGTAAACGCAAAAACTGATCTGGTGTATAATTTCTACCGTCTTCTTTTAACTTTTGAATAGTTCTCTCTAATGAATCGTCTTTATTTAATAATCTATCATCTGGTTTATTAGTGCATACAGGTAACAAGTCTTCAGGAATTGGCATTAATGAATTAAACTTGCAAAAATAAATAAATGCCAAATAAATAGTTTTTTCACTAAAGTCAGAGCTAATTGCCGGATAAATATTTTTTGTATTAAAATTACTAAACAATAAACCACTCTTTGAATAACTTACAATATCTTCTACAATATTTGTTAGCTGTTTTACTATTTGATTATATTCTTCGATTTGTGGTGCATGATTAATAAAGTAACTTACAGTGCTTTCGCCTTCCTTACTTTCACAACATGCGTTTTCTAAGTAGGGTTCGTTATTTGCGGTATGAAGTAGCAATTGGTTCTTTTTAACTATTTCTTGAATTCTCTCAACAAGTGCAAGAGAGAACTGAATAATTTTAGATTCAACCACCATAATTTTTTCCCTTTGTGTAATTGTGCCATTTCTTAAATCACTCATTAATGACTTCTTGAATTCAGGTGAAATATTAACAAGATGCTTAATTTTAAAGTTTCTTAACGGTGGTAGGAATTGCGCCCAATTTGCAATATCGTGTTCCTCTGGAATTTCTGTAGGTGGTGCAGTTAATAAATATTCCGTTTTTTCTTCAAATTTGCGTTTAACGTCAGGATTAGGCATTAACACATCATCAATAGAAGCCTTAATTTTATTTAATATTATTTCTTGTTTCTTACCCTTTAATACATTCCATGGTTCACCAGATTCTCTAATATCATATGCAACACATGCCAAATAATTTAAACTACTTAAATCGCCCGCACCTTCAAATGGATAGCCAGAAAATGAACGCACACAACCTGGATGAGTTTTTCTTGTTCTAACAGATGGAATAGAAGTTTGAATGCCTATTAGAAAGGAACCAAATGTGTAATATAAAATGGCCGTATTATAAAAATCCTTATATGACATTATTTTTTTGCCTTTTTCAGCCATCTCTCTAACTTTGTGTTTATAATCACTTTCTGATTCAACTGTATCTCTAATTGCCGCTAATACTGTGTTAATAATAAATTCCTTTTGAACTTCAATATTTATTCCCATTGCAACAGAGAGAGCATTTACAACATTACTAATCATTCGAGTTTCAGGTGTTGTATATTTTAAACTTTTTTCGGCCAATGCGGATACAATTTTATTGCCAGCGTCTTCCTCCATAACCGCTCTAGTTGAAACCTTAAAACCTTCTTCATATCCTTCTTCAACATCAAAATCAACAGGACAAATTTGCCAGCCGCTATTAACGTCGCACCAGTAGTCACCGTCATCACTCAATTTGCCTATAGTTGCCTTATAATGTTCTAATATATGTTCGTAATCATCTGGTCCGCCTTGAACATATGCTTCTGCTAATTCCGCTTTAAAATATGGCATTAATGGTGCATTGGTTTTTATGCAATATAACCAATTTTCTGACTCTGGTTCACCAAGCGGTCCAATGCCACCTTTTGAAGATCTCAAATAATATTCGGCAAATTTTAATATATCATATTGGCGTTTAACAAAATCAGATTGACCTAAAATTATATTTAATAAACGTTGATAAGGAGAGACGGGTTTAATAGATGTTTGTTCTTCTTCTGTTGCGCCTAATTTGTATTTTTGATTATTATATTTAAGAAATGTATTCATTTCAATCTTATTTAATGAAGGAACAATTGACATTAAATAGTCAAATCTCTCTTGAAGCGACTTTTGCATTTCTTCTCTTGACATCTTATATTTTTCATCAAATTCACTTGTTACATCTTTTAATAATTTGGTTTGTAATCCTAATTCATTTTCCTTTAAACTTTCGCATTTATCTTCACCTTTTGAAGACGCAACATTTATACAATTAGATTGTAATTCACATAAAATAGAACTCTCATCAATATTTACTTCTTTTGCATCTAATTCTGCATCAGATTCCCATTTATTATTTTTACGAATATAATACGTTACTTCATTTACTACATTTTCCCTATAACCATTATATAAAATGGCATATTGTCCGTCTTTGACTTCCTTATAACCATCTACCAATGTATTTGCTAAGTAGCGTGCGTTTTCTTCTACCATTTTTTTACTCACCATAAGATCCTTTGCAATATATTCTTTTAAGTCATCAGGAGCCATTGTCATAACTTGTTTTCCATAGTTTTCTTCTAGGACTCCATAATTGGTTTTGTCATATTTGCGATCAAAATATATAGTTACATCATTATCAGCTAATAATTTTTCGGGAGCATTATAGTATTTTGCAATAATAAAAGGTTTACATTTACTATCCTTTTCCTCTTCTTTTAATTTACCATCCAACTTTTTCTTTTCTTCATCAAAGAGAGAAGCAAATTCAGTTGGAAACATAAGTGGAAAGCTTTGAACAGAAAGAGCTGAAGTATATAGTTTTTTATAATCCTTAATAGTAATTTTTTTTAATATTTCGGAATTTGTAAATGTCTCCTCTGGATTACGCATGTCATATCCTTCATTAAAAACTTCATTTCTTAGTTGATTAGACGTTAATGATTGAATTACTGTATAAGCACGTGTAGCAACCAAATCATTGCGAAATGACTTATAACTGGACCATATCATACTAAATAAACGAACACGTTCAACAAATCTTTTGTTATTATCAGAAATTTGCTCGTTAATAAAATCAGTTATCTCTCTATATTGCATAAATGTTAAATCATCTGGATATACTAAAAAGGGTTCCAAATAGGAAACTACTTCAACAATAGATAATTTGCCTGTTATATATTTTTTCATTAAATTAAAAAGAATACGTGTTTTTGGTATAATATGTCTTATAAATTTTTCATATAACTCATCACGTGTATAGGCATAAGGATTTTCATCCATATTTAATATAAATTGCGTTACGTTTTTGGCATAATTTTGCTCGTTAAAACTCATTTCATCATTTAAATCATCAAAAATATGATCTATTATAATTTCTTTATTTACCTTTGTATTTTTTTTAAGTAGTTGCCAATAATTTAAGAAGTTTTGATTTAAATTTGCACGATCTAATATACTTGTTCCTGGTAAATTAACTTTTGAAAAGCGAATTACAGGCTCAGGCATAAATAAAAAGGATTTTATATCAAGTGGTTCATTTCTAGTCATTCTTGTTCTAACTGTTACCATTTTTGCACTTGTTGAATCAACTGTATCTAATTTTTCCAATCCAGAAATATATTTTTGTATAACAAATCTGCGGTTTCTTATGGAACTATTACTATAAACAGATGAATATAAGTCTTCTAAATTATCAATAACTGTGTTAATATCAATAAATGCTGGAATATCGGTAATAATACCATTTCTCTCGTCTTCATTTAATAGTCTAAATGGCGCAGATACCAAACTATTAATGTTACGATAAAAATCCGCATAATTATTTTGATCGGATGGCAAATTATTGGATTTATAAGCATTAATATCTTCTCTAAGATCGATAAGAGATTTAGCAACTTCTACATTAATAACATCATCATTTTCTTCATATGCATTTTCAGCATTATAAATATATTTTTTGTTTTTAACTACAGGTAAAATCCAGTATAAATTATATGTTAAATTGTAAAAATAACGTCTAACAATGGGTTTATATGTTGCTTCTTTAGTGTAAAAACTTTTTACATTTCCATATTCGTCCTTAGATGAATATTCTTCACGTAATTGCTTAAATCTCTCAATCATTGTGTGAATATTATTTAAAACCTTAGGTGTTCTTTGTTGATTGGGAACCGTAGAGAGAAGTTCGTCCAATAAATCGCTAACTTGCGCTTCAATGCTGTATCTTTGACTTTGTGTTGCAACATCTTCATATTGAACAATGGGTCCAAATTCTTCATCACCAAATTGCACTTGGTCTGCTTTAACAATAAATTCCCTAATTTGGTCTTTAATATCTTTAACAGGAACAGTTAATTGAATTTTATTTGGATCTACAAACTGAGCGGGTTTTTCAAGTTCTTCTAATTCAGGAATTGGTTCTACAGCTGGTTCTGGTTCCAACACTTTAACTAAAGGTTCTGATGGTTTCTCTCTAATTTGAAAATATTCAATTGGTAAATTTTCAGGAATTCCCTTATAATCAAAATTGATATATAATACATCACCATCTACAGTTGTTACTTCAATCATATCTTGTTCTAAATTGGTAATTTCACCAGTAATAATAACAGGTAAATCTCCACCAAAAAAGATATCAACCCATTTACCTGGTGTTAAACCATATTGTCTTGCATAACTACCTGTTTCATTGCGACTTAACACCTCAATGCGTTCAATATTACCGTCGCCAATAATACCTTCAGGTGATATAGATAATCGTATTTTATCTAATGTATCTGTATTAATTAAATAAGCTTTTGAATTATCAATATAATCAATAATAAAAGTTTTATCGTCTAATTGTTCATTTACCTTGTTAGTAATGTGAATAATGTCGCCTAATTGAAGTTCTATTGTTGTTTCTTTTTCTTTTTCTTTTTCTTGACTTTCGCTATCGGATTTTGTTTGTGACATTTGTTTCTATATTTATAATAGAAATTTTTATGCTTAAGTAAAAATCAATATAAAAATATAGTTTAAAGACAATTTAATTAATTAATATAATAAAATGATCTCTCATATTTACAAATTGTCTAATATTCCTGGTTTTAACCAAGTTATTAAAGGTGATAATACTGATTCAAATATACTAAAATTACATAAAGTAGAATGCAAAACTTCAAATAATGCGTTATATTCAATTGTTAGATACGATAAGAACTTTTTAAGCAATGATTTAGTGTCTACTTATGGTTTATGTCGTTCTATCATTATTAATTCAAAAAATAATGTTGTTGGTTTCTCTCCTCCTAAATCATTGAAATGTGAAGATTTTATTGGTTGTTATAGTCCAAATGATGAAGGTGTAGTTGCGGAGGAATTTATTGAAGGCACTATGATTAATGTATTTTGGGATAGTTCTCTTGGAATTAATGGAAGTTGGGAAATATCAACTCGTAATACGGTGGGCGCAACTTCTACATTTTATAAGGGCAAAGATGCAAAGACTTTTAGAGATATGTTTTTAGAAGCGGCCAAAGAATGTAATTTAGATATTGCCAAGTTGGATACTAAATATTGCTATAGTTTTGTGCTACAACATCCTGAAAATAGAATTGTAGTGCCATTTAAAAAACCTCAATTATATTTGGTTGGTATGTATTATATTGAAAACGCTACAAGTGATAACTGGAACGTTCATGTTGCAAATGTTGAAACTTTTAAAAATTATTTTGGTGAGCAGCTTAAATCAACCGTTAAATTTCCTGAAATCTATAAATTCAATAGTTATTCTGAATTAATTGAAAAATATGGTTCAATGAATACAAATTACGATGTAGTTGGCGTTATGTTACATAATAGAACTAATGGTGACCGCGCTAAAATTAGAAATCCTGTTTACGAGCAAGTTAGAATGTTACGTGGTAACCAACCCAAGTTACAATATCAATATCTTTGTTTGCGAAAGGAAGGTAAAGTAGGTGAATTTCTTAAGTTTTATCCTGAAAATAAGAAGGAGTTTTCTGGCTTCAGAGATCAAGTGCATCTTTTCACGGATACGTTGTTTATAAATTATGTTTCTTGTTATATTAAAAAGGAGCGCCCTCTCGGACAATTCCCTGATAAATATAGAACTCATATGTATAACATTCATCAAAAATATATTAATGAGTTAAAGGAGTCAAAGAAATTTGTTACTATTGCATTTGTTCTAAAATATGTTAATGATTTGCATCCTTCTCTTTTAATGTATTGTTTAAATCACGATTTGAGAAAGAAAAATGTGGATACAATTGCTGCTGAACATAATATTTAAGAATTATAAACTGGTAATATATATTTTTTAATAATATAAAGACTATTATACTATATAATGTAATATAATATGAATATTAAAGTAAATTTTGATTATTGTTATCAATCAAACCCGTGTTGTCATGATTTAACAATTATTGATGAAAATGGTATAAAAAAAGAATGTCAAATGAGGGCTCCAGATATAGTAAATTTAATTGTTAAAAATAAAATTATTGTATCTGCAAAAAACTTTAAACATTTTAAATATTGTTTTACATCATCCGAACAAAGAAATTATTTAAAAGAATTAGAAGATAAGCGTAATACAAATAATGCTAATCTAATTTGTGATTCGGATGGGTATAATATTCATACTTTATTTCATGGAAACCCTATAATAACGAATATGGAAAAAATTTTTAGAACGTCAACTATTGATTTACCACATATAATTCAATTTGAAAAAATAAATAATTCTTTTATACTTGATTATACATTACTTAAAACCAAAATATCACACGAACATTTTTTTTGTAATCAAATATATTGTATTAAAGATGATAAAATGTATTATCCAAATAATTTAAAAATTAAATATCAAGGTATTGAATTAAATTTTTATGGAAAGTGTATGAAAAACTTTATGTTAACTCGTAAAGAATTGTTTTATTATCCATTGTACTTAAATAACAATCTAGAAGTTATTGTTGATGAAGATGTTGATAGTATTTATTGTAAAATTTTTTCAATAAGTTCAAAAGGAAAAGGTGGTTCAGGTGTTAGATATAATCACTATTGGGAAAAATCTTCTATTCTTGCTTATTATCATGAAATAATTAATGATTTTTCTAGCATTAATGGTTATTATTCAAAACTATATATATCAGCAAATGATTTTAATAATTTAAAAGCAATTAGCGTATCAAATAATCAACATATATTTTTTGATAATGTAAATATTTCGATTTTAAAAATTGAAGATGATTTATTAGTAATTCCATTACATTGTAATAATGATACTTATGGATTGCATATAAATGCAAATGACAACTTTAAAATTACGTATCATTTAAAGAACAATTCTATTGAAGAATCATATACTATTTATGGTGAAAAAGTAGGAAAAATTGAAAGTGCTTAAACTGGTAATATAGTTGCTTGTCTTAGCATTTGATATTTGTTTTTAATAATATAAACAGCTGATATAGCTAATAATGTAATTTCCGTAGAAGATCTTACAATCATAGGCGTGTCATTGTTATTAACACTATAATAAATCCACATACATGAAGAAGAAATGCTTAAAATACAAAAAAGCAATGATAAGCTATTTGTGCTCTTATTTTTATACAATAAATACATAAATATACCGCGAGAAACTATAGATATGGATGTGGCTGTATAAGGCAAAAATTTTAAATCTTCATTTGACATAGTAATTAAAATACTTACATTGATTATCTTTAACTAAATAACAAATATAATATTTAGTTAAATATTTTTATCCACAACCACTTCTTTCAATACATTTTTAATGATTTTTTCATTTTTCTCAAAATCATTGTCTCCTTTGCCTCCCATTGACTCATAAACAATCTTATTATATTTATCATTGTGTGTAGAATGGTATTTCATACAATCAGGATGTTCTTCTTTAAATTTGGCAAAAAGATTTGTGTTTTTAAATGCAACCTTTTTAATTAATTTATGCATTTTAGATCTATCTTCATCTTTTTCCCATATATTATTATCTCGAATATAAATTGTTTCTCTCTTTTTATCCGTGCAATGAACTGGTCTTTTGGTTACATCTAATTCCTTAAGATTCTTAACAATAATACTCGATATACCTTCAATATATCCTGCTTCACCTACTTTTTCAAGATCTGAAATTTGAATTTTGAGAGAATCCACAAATTCACCAATATTCATTGCTTCCTTGCAGGTTTCATTCAAAAAGAAATTTAAATTAAATGCTTTGTTATGAGAATTTATATGATTATGGCTATTTACTGCTGATGCAAATCTTTCCTTACTTAATTCAATAATTTGATTTTGTAATTCATTATTTTGCTTTAAAAGAGTAACAATTAATTCTTTACTGTTTACAACATTTGAGTCATCAATTATTTCAGAATTTATTACATTGCAAGTTTTTTTATGTGTAAACAAACCCTGACGATATTTGTATTTCCTACCACACTCACAATTAAAAGTTATGATGTCGGCGTTTTTTGGCGTAAAATTGTCATCATTTGTCATCATTTTGTCATTATTTTTATGTTTCAGTGTCATTATATGTCTATTCCAATCGCATTGTTTACAGCATTTAAAGTCGCATAAAATACATATAAATTTTTCGGCGTTTTTTGGCGCTAAATTGTCATTATTTGTCATTATTAATATATATAAAGAAAAACTTTTTAAGTATTTAAAAAAAAATTTTATCGTCATAAAATTAAAATTATTTTTTTTGCAACCAGACGATAAAATTTTTTTATGGTCTCAAATTTGATTTTTTTTAACATCGTTTTTAAAAAATCAAAAAATGGACATTTATAAATGTCCAAAATTGAAAATTCAAAAAAACTTTCCCTTTAAAAATTTAATATTTTCTTCTACACGTGTAGGGAATTTTTTCTTACTTTTTCTAAACAAAATCCTTTACATTATGTAATGAATGTAGTGCTTTATTTTGCAAATCTAGAGAAATCCTTTCTTAGATTATTGTAGAGAATAATTGCGTCTTCAATGCATTCTTTTAAATTACCCTTAATAGTTGACTTTTCAATAGGATCGCTATATGCCAAACGAATAATGCTGTAATTGTCGTGAGGATGCATTTTCTTAAAACCGCAAAATGTTAATACATTTGTTTCATAGAATTTACTATACAAATAGTATTCTAATACTTTTCCAATAGTATAATCCTCATTTTCCAATATAACATCAAAACAATTTGCCATTGTATTATCTGAATTTTTAATTTCTAATTCATCCTTTTCAATAATTTCATTAACTGCCTTTAATTTATCTACTAATATGGAGCAAGCCATATCAACAATTTCGTGATTATTATGAATGCCAACTGACTTAATACTAAAATCAAAACTATCCTTTTTACAAATGCGTTTTCCGTCTAATAGTTTCCAGTTCTTTGACTCAAAATCGATTTCCTTTTCGCTTTTACCCTCGTCCTTCCAATATTGTCTCTTTTTTGCTAATTCTGCGTCTTGTTGTGCTGTATCAACTGTAAACGCGTAAGAACAAGTGGATACAGCATTAAACATGCCATCTTCTTTGGCGCTACCAATGTCAAATTCGCAAGTTAAGTGGATTTTTTCACCTGGTATTTCATCAGAAATTCTTGGTCTTAATCTAACAAAATCAATGTAGTATCCAGTATGATCGTCTGCAGGGAAAATTTCTCTAACTTTATCTTTTGACAGCATTTTGCCTGTTGCTAGATCCTTAATAGTAAAATCTTCACTAGTTACATACATAATAGTATCAGTATTATTTTCCACATTGACTTCCATAAGATAATTTTTAAGTGGAAAATCACTTGTATCACGAATGTGAATAGGAATGCAACTTAAGCGTTGTTTAATAATTTCATTATTAAGGCGACTTGTGTTGGCAATAATATTACATTTATTTACTTCATTAGGTGTAGTTCTAAAAACAACAAGAGGAATATCGGATAATATTACACGTCGAATAGCATTAGCTAAACTGACATTAATATTGCTAAGGGTAAAACCAAAGGAATCGTCGGAAGTTTCAATAAGCTCAATTTGCGGGTTCATCGTATTTATTTAATATACAATTATATTTAAATTGAAAAAATATATCAATTTTTTTAAAAATAAGTTAAATATAAATAACAATTAACTAATTATATATAAAGATGAGTTGCATTTTTTATTACAGCAAATATTGCGAAACTTCCAAAAAATATTTACAGCTTTTATCCAAGTCAAACGTTCAAAAAGATATTCATTTTATATGCATTGACAAACGTGTAAAAGAAGCCAATAATAAGACTTATATTATTTTAGACAATGGACAAAAAATTGTATTGCCAGAGAATGTTACTAAGGTGCCGGCGCTTCTTTTATTAACTCAAGGCTACACAGTGTTGTATGGCGAGCAAATTCTTCAACATTTAAAACCAAGACAAGAAGAAGAATTTAGACAAGCTACGCAAAATAATATGGAACCTATGGCCTTTTCTTTAGGAGGCGGTGGAGGGTTTGGTGATGTAGTTTCAGATCAATATAGTTTTCTAGACCAAGAACCTGAAGATATGGAAGCAAAGGGTAATGGAGGAATGAGACAAATGCATAATTATGTGGATTTAAATACCGCATTTAGCGGTCAAATTTCAAATTATAATAACGCAAATGATACAAATACAACTATTCGCGGAACTCACAAAAGATCAGAAGATAGTGCCAATTCTGAAATGGAAGCAAGAATGAAACAAATGCAAGCAGAGAGAGATGCGGATATTAAACGTTTTTCAGCAAATAGACCTCCACTTGGAGGACGTTAAATACAAATTGTAAACTATTTAAATAATACACAAGTATAATTATTATTTAAATATGGATTGCGAAAAAATTAAACAGATTTATAAAAGATCGTGTGAATATAATTATTCAAAAAGTTTATCCACATCTTATTATTTTGCAGAAGTTTATTATGCAAATGATATACAAACAAGAGCAGATGCAAATTGTATGAAAGCTATTGAATTATATAAAAATTTGGATTGTAATAGATATGACAACTCATTTTCAGTCTCATTTAGTTATCAAAATGATAAATAATAATTTATTACATTGATAAATATTCTGAATATGTAACAGCTCTATATACTAATTTACCAGCAAATACAAGCATAAATAAATTAAAACCTTTTAAAAGAGGAGTTGCATTTTCTTCCATATATACTTTATTAAATTGTTGCAGAGTAGAACAAAATAATAATATTGATCCAGAAACGTAAATGGCGTAAGGAAATTTCATTTTTCAATATATTACTAACTAATTTATATTTAAATATATTATAAATATTAAATTTCATTTTTTTTTAAATATATAATGCGAAATCAATTTAAAGAAAAAATCGGATAATTACTTAAATGTCAAACATACTTACTGCCTTTAACGATCATTTTATTGATTTTGTAAACGACGTCCAAACTGTTTTTCCTGATGACGCCGATATTTTAGCCACTAAAAACGCTTTAATGGCAATTAGAAAAGCAAATCCAAAAATGATTGTTAAGATTTGGAATGCGTTTATTGTTAGCAAATATAAGGCTGAAATTGAAGCTGGTAATATTGATTTCTTCATTAATAAGGATTATTCACAAGATATTTCTAGTGCATCTAATTCCGATAAAATTATGGAATCCATTGATAGATTAAGAACTCCTGTTAAGAATATGGGACCTGAAAATCAAGCCAAGGTTATGAAATATATTCAAAACTTGACTAAGTTAGCACAAATGTGCGAATAAATCTACCTTTTGAAAAGGTAGAGCGAAAATAATACTTTAAAAAAGTATTTAAATAAACTATTAAATTAAAATATATATTTTGTTAAATTTAATTTAAATATATATTTTTTTATTATTATAAATGTCAATAGCTCCAGAAGAATTTACAAAGGTATTAACAGATTTTATTAGAGATTTGAAAACTACCTTTCCTGAATACGAGCCTTTTATTAGTAAATGGTGGAAGGAAATGTCGCATTTTAGTCATATTGCACATGAAGATGATAGATTACAAGCTTACAATTTAGCCAAAGAAAAATCGGTAAAATTGCTTTTTAACTTTTGCCAGAAAAAATTCCCTCCAAGATTTTTTGATATTTTATACCAAAATGCAGACATTTTTAAGGAAGATTCTGATGTTGATACTGAATTTCTTCCCAAGATTCATTTCAAAAACTTATGGCAATGCGACATTAGCGAAAAAACTCGCGAAACCATTTGGAAGTATTTGCAGCTAATTATGTTTTCAATTGTTGGCACTCTTGAAAATAAGGATGCGTTTGGAGACACCGCAAAACTATTTGAAGCCATTAATGACGACGAATTTAAAAGCAAATTGGAAGAAACCCTTAACAATATGCAGGGAATTTTTGATGGAAGCGGTAATTTTGCTAACGCTGAAGGCAACCCCGCGTTTAATATGGAAGGAATGCCCGACGCCAACACAATTCAAGACCATATATCAGGTATGTTAGATGGAAAAATCGGCCAATTAGCACGTGAAATCGCCGAAGATGCCGCCGCCAATTTAGATATCGATTTTGACGACGCAACTGATATGAAAGGTGTGTTTCAAAAGTTGATGAAGAACCCTACCAAACTTATGGGATTGGTAAAAAATGTTGGAAATAAATTGGATTCTAAAATGAAATCGGGAGAGCTTAAAGAGTCTGAACTTATTGCGGAGGCGACTGATATTATGAATAAGATGAAGACAATGCCAGGAATGGATAATATTCAATCTATGTTAGGTAAGATGGGTTTAAATGGAATGGGAATGGGAGGAAAAGTAAATATGGGCGCAATGGAATCGCAACTTAATAAGAGAATGCAAATGGCAAAAGCAAAGGAAAGAATGAAGGCAAAGGCGGAAGCAAATGCACTTAAGAAGGCACAAGAGCAATTACAAGCTAATAAAAAAACTGCTACGGATGAAGAATTAGCCAAATTATTTAGTTCTAGTGAAAAGGCAGAGAGAACGCCAAGAACAAATGGAAAGAAAAAAGGTAAAAAATAAAATATATATAAATTTTTATTAAATAATTATATATATAACAATGGCAATTAAAGTTTGGTTTGATGATCCTACAATATTATTTAATAAAGATTCTATATTTGAATTATGGCCAACTATGGATATGTGTTACGAACAAAAAATAAACGCAATAACACGTCTTGTAATTTTAATTACAATTTTAGGATATATTTTAACAACATCTAAAAGAATTGTAGCTGTAGGAGTTTTAACTCTTGTTGTTATTTATGTATTATTTAAGTCAAGAAAACAAAAAATTACTAATGATATGATTAATGAGGGTTTCACAAATTCAATGGTTGAAGTAACAGGAGAACCAGTTCCTTTAGACGCTGTTTTAAAAACAGAATTTAAACAGGGCTCGAAGAAAAACCCTTTTAGCAATGTTTTATTAACACAAATTGGAGATGAACCTGACAGAAAATCAGCTCCGCCCAGTTTTAACGTTGATTGTGATGAAGATATTACCAAAAATGTAAAGCGTGCTATACAAATGATGAATCCTGGTATTAAAAATACTAGCAAGCAATTATTTGGAGATTTGTATCAAGAACAACAATTAGATAACTTTTTAAGAGTATTTAATAGCACACCAAATACAAGAGTTGAAAACGATCAAGGGGCTTACTCTAGGTATCTTTATGGTGTTATGCCAAGTGCGAAAGAATCAACTCCTGATGGTAATATGCAAAGATATAAAAATAATTTTCGATATACTCTTTATTAATTTAATTATAACATATTTTACTACCTTTTTTATCATATATCCAAATTTCATATTTATATCCTAATTCTTTTGCAGCAATTTGTTTTAACAATACATTGTCCTTTTTCTTTTTAAAAGTCCATATGGACTTAACCTCAATACATTTATTTTGGCTTGGAATATAAATATCTACATAGTGTCTATGAGATTTATTATCAACCGTATACCAAATTTCAGGAACATTTTTTGCTCCAATAATTATATCTTTTTCATTTATTTTATCTATATTTATTAAATCATTTAAAGCAAAGTTTTCATAACCTTGAATTTTAACTACTAAACCAGAAGGAAATGTATAATTTTTTAAAGTATAAGATTTTTTTGAACTCTTTTCCATAATACATTCATTTTGATTTGGATATTCAACACCATATTTTAATAAATTATTTAATTTCATTTTTTCTTTTACTTCATTTGATTGTAAATAATAATTAACTCCATATTTTTCCTGACATTTTTTTTGTCGAATATTTTTTATTTCTTTAGTTTGTAAAAAATTTTCACACCCATATTTTTCTATAAAAGTTTTTTTAGTTTTATTTTTAATATTTTCATTAAGAATTGGAATATTAACACCATAATTTTTAGTTAGTGTTATTTTAGTTTTTTCTAATATTTCTTTATTTTTAAATGGACTACTTACATTATACTTTTTAATACATGTTTCATTGCTTTTATTTAATATTTCTTTAGAATTAAATGGAAATTCATAACCTTTATTTATAATATTATATTGTTTAATTTTATTCATTTTATTTTTAATAGAACAACTAGAACAATAACTATTAGAAACTATAAAATTTTTAAATAATTTTTCACACATACTTACGCAATTACTATTCAAACATTTACTTTTAATAATTGTTCTACAATTTAATTTAACATTGCTATAATCATCTAATAAAGTAACATTATTTTCACTACAATACTTTTGAAGTCTTTCAAAATTATATTTTTGTCTTCCACTCATTTTATATACTATATATAGAAAATATTTCTCTAAATAATTTAAAAACAATATATTATATTAATAAAATGGAATCAAAATTTTATTGCGAAAATTGTCAATATAAATGCAACTACTTATCAGAGTGGAAAGAACATTTAGAAACAAAAAAACATACTGGTGAAAAACGCAAAGAGAGAAATGATAAAGTATTAATAGATAAATGTAATTTATGTGATTATAAACCAACTAAAACAACAAATTTAAAATTACATTATTTAAATAAACACGCCTCAATTGAAGAAAGAAAAAAAGAATTTAAATATTATTGTGATAAGTGTGATTTTGGTTGTTTTGTAGAAGTTTTACTTACTAGGCATTATGAAACTGAAAAACATAAACAAAAAATGTAAAACTAAAACAATTTAAATATAAAATTTTATAAAATTTTACAATGGAAGTAGAAAGTGAAGAAGAACAATTTAAAGAAGTAGAAGACGAATATACTACTTTATGCAGACATCAAATTGCGCGTTTAAACGCATACCATATACATAAGGAATTTATTGATAACTTAGATAAAGGTAAAAAACAAATAATATATAGAAAAGATTTACAAGAAGTATTAAAACGTTATATTTATGCAAAAGTTGATGATAAATTAACAGACAATTATACATTAGAAGATTTATTAAGTGGTGCAGTTAAACCATTTTTTAATAGCATTAGTGAAGAATGTAATATTGTAATGCATTATAAACCTATATTTGATGATAAACATTGTGTTAAAACAGGTTTTTGTAAAAAGGAAATAAGCATTATGGCACAAATATTAAGTGATTATAGAGTATTAGAAATTACAAACTATATAATAAATAACTTAAAATAATATTATTCTTTTTTATGCGCTTGTTCTGCAGTTTTGTATTTATCTAATACATATAAATAAATAATATACCTATATGCTAAACAAATAACGTAATATATAATAAAAATTAATATTATTTTGTTAATTATTTTTAATACAATATTATCAAATATTTTTAATAATCCAAACGATATTATATAAAGTATAATAAGCTGGCATATATAAGCAAAAAATAACACAACAAGAGTCATACTTGCAACATCCATTTCGTGATAATAAGGATTGTTATATTCAGGTTCTTTTACAACTTCTGCATAATATTCACAAGACATTAGGTTGATATAATTTACATACAAAATAATATTCTTAAACATATTAAAAATATTATTAAATACTATTTTAATGACTGAAATAGATAACAATAATAAAAAGAAAGAATTGCTAACAGTAGATAATTCATATTTCGCCCAAGTTCAAAGTAATTTATTACACGCTTATCCAAAACCATTAAATACTATGTCTTATTATTTTTCACCCGAACCTATATTTTGTAATATTGAATGTATGAATATTGTTTCAATGGGTAATAAATTAAACTTGGAATATCAAAAAATAACGCCAAATATTGTAGACACAACACAATTTAATACTAAATCCAATTATTTTTTATATGATTACAATGAAGACGTAAATTATTTTTATGAGAAAATTAGAGAAGAAGTTGTAAAAGCCAACAATTTATATTGGTCGTTTAATTTATATGATTTTGGAGAACCTTTAAAATTTATGGAATATAGTTCAGAATACAATGCGTTTGTTAAAATGCACACAGATTTAGGAAATTTTGGTGTCACAAAATATAGAAAATTAACTGTTATAGTTCAATTGTCAGATGGAGACGATTATGATGGCGGAAATTTAGTAATACAAAATTATGAAACGCTGCAGGTAATGCCAAGAAAACGCGGAACTATTATTATATTTCCTTCTTTTTTGCTTCACCGTGTAGAACCAGTAATAAGAGGTGTTCGTAATTCTCTCGTTACATTTGCATATGGACCGCCATTTTGTTAAAATTGTATATAAATATTACTTAAAAAGTTAAATTTTATATAATTAAAATGGATACACAAGACATAATTGAAGAAGCTAAAAAAAAGGAATTTAGAGAATATATAAAATCCAATGTAATGCGAATAATGCGTGCTGGATTTTGGGATGATGATAACGCAATTTATTGTAAAAAATGTAAAGCACAAGTTAATTATTGGAAAAATCCTTGGGGCGATTTGTCTGTTTATGTTTCGAATTCTTTTAGCAGTTGTAAAATTTTATCAGAAGAACTATATAATGAATTAAAACCAGAAGATAAATTATTATTTGAAAAATGCGATGATTGTTTAATTTATACAAAAATTGGCAGTGAAAAAAAAGAAATTAAACACTCTTGCACCTGTAAAAATAGAATTTTTAAATTTTCTAATGGCGTTATACAAGATAAAGATGAAGATAAAGAAATTTAAACAATAAAAGGTTGAACTTGATCTTTGTTATTTAAGTTATCTACAATTTTTACTATCATTGGATGAAAAGTTTCAATATATAATAATGTCTCAAAAGACGATAATTGAATATCTTTGTATTCACAATTAAAAATTGTTCCTTCAACAATGCCGTTATATTTTGTAGTAATCATAGGAACTAAATATGGTATTGATTTTATAAGACGAATGCACGTAGATGGGTGGCTTGATGTTTTTGAATATAAAGTTTTTTTTAATTTAACTTGTGTATTAAATGGAACTATATCATTTCTACTATTATATGTAGGAATTCGCAAGTCATTAGAACATATAAGAGGAAATAATACATGTTTTCCTTCAGTTGCTGGGTCTGCAAAAAGTTTAGCATTAAATTTATTTGCGGCTTCAATATAATAATTTTTAATATTTTCATTTAACACTTGTATTTCTAATATTGAATATACATCAGAATGTTCCAATAAAATATCAGGATTTTGTTTTGTTAAACTCATAATATAAATAAATTATTTTGTATTTATATTATATTTTTATTTATTAGTTTTAGGTAAAAAATAATGTATAATAGTATATATAAATGGCTACCTATTCAGGATATACCTTCGAAAACATGAGTAGAATTGGACTCGACCAGTGCAATATCTCTCAAACTGATATTCAAAATGTCGCCTCTTGTAATTATCAAACACAAAACTATTTTGCTTCCGATTGCTCTATGAAGAACCCCATTGCTCTTGCTACTTCCCAACCTGGCATTATGTATAATGGCGGTTACAACTCTGGCGCTGGCGGCTGCAATATTGATGCCAATTCTCAACTTTTAATTGGTTCTATTCAAACTCACCCAAGAAGTCATATTGACTTATTTCAACGCCCTTTTGCTACTGTCCCATATTTGGGACGCGGATCTGTTAATCCTGTTATGGAGGCACAAATTCAACAAGGCGAGCAAATTGTTAACAAGCGTTCTGTAAATAACTTAAGCGAAAAGAGTTATATTAAGTATCATCAAACTCCTCTTTTACCTGCAGTTCAACAAAAGATTAAGAACTCTAATATTGAAAGCGATGCGGCTCAAGGATGGGTTCGCGGCGGTGTTCCTTCTCGTGAACTAACGAGAGATGTTGATTATAATAACAAACATTCTACTTACCAATACAATTAAAAAGTCTGAAGGTTTAAAAGCAATTAATATTTAAATTATATTGATTTAAATATTTATTAATGATATACATTTATAACTATAATGTATAACACAAACCATATATGTATTTATTGTAAAGATGATATATTTTTAAAAGAGGAGGAAGAAAAACTTAGCGAATGGGATAAGGATGATGTGAGAGACGAACTTTATCGCCAAGATTTTTTAAATATTTTTGGTTTAGAAGAATATGACGATAAATTAATAGATGTTGAAATTGCGAATTTATATGAACGCATAAAAGATTGCGCTTATTTAGAAAATTGTATGACAAATGCGGCGGCGAAGTTTTTAACAGAAGATAAAATGATTGGTCTTATGGTATTACATTCATTTTGTTATTTAGATGCGGCTCATAAATGTATTAGTGAATATTTAGAAAATGGTGCGATTAGTAATGAAAATATGGCAATTCTCTCTGGTTTGTTAAAATAAAATTAAAATCTATACTACAATTATATAAATGGCTTCTACTCGCAATAGAAACACACCTGGTAATTATTCTTTAGAACAGAGAGAATATAAACAATTTGAAAATTATACGTTGTATCCTAACTCGCAATATGGAGCAGCATATAATACAAGATTACCTGGAAATGGTTTATTACCAGCACAAATTCCTTGGAATAAATTGTCATATAATGCTGCAGATACAGAATCTTTTTTATTTGGTATTAATTCAACTAATTTAGTTAATCCTGCGCCATGCTTTACTCCTGAAATAGCGCAACTAAGTTCTGCAAATATTTATGAATCTAAACCAACTTATATACCAGAACCTTTAGTAATAGAAAAGAACCAAAGACCTTTTCCAATTCCTAATTAATTATTTTTAAGTAAATTCAGTTTAATTTATTTAAAAATATGTTATACAATTATAATATAATGAGTAACATTAATGCCAAAAATATAGTAAGCGAAAATATAACAGTAACAAATTTAAATGTTTCCTACATAAATGGCGCACCATATGTAGCAAATCCATGCTCTAATCCATGTACAAAAGGTTATTATGTTCCTTGTCCAGATTGCGATTATGAAGGACCAGATGTATGTGAATGCGGTGAATCTTGTGATTATGTGCCACCAGAGCCAGACCCGTGTGATTGTTTTGTGCCATGTAATCAAGGCGGTGGAGGAGGAAGTGTTGGGCCACCCGGACCTCAAGGACCAACTGGCGCTGCAGGTGTAGGAGTTACTGGACCCACCGGAGGTGTAGGAGATACTGGACCAACAGGAATTCAAGGAATTCAAGGAAATACTGGAGATACTGGGCCAACAGGAATTCAAGGAA